>Ga0208564_1000667_pt1 | contig 31235 bp, 30 predicted proteins | sample AD_UKC073_MetaG_FD_184439 | JGI IMG/M metagenome (GOLD analysis project Ga0208564, IMG submission 184439) | Active sludge microbial communities of municipal wastewater-treating anaerobic digesters from USA - AD_UKC073_MetaG (SPAdes) (version 2) | ecosystem: Engineered > Bioreactor > Anaerobic >... | reverse complement strand
ACCGGATTTTTTGATCCAGTCAACCAAGGCAGAAATCTTTTTGACCTCCGCCTCGATCATCTGAGGCCAGCATCTTCAATCATCACCCGCTTTTGCGGGCAACATTTTATCTGCTGAGCCGGCTAGTGTAGCACTGAAATTCCAACACTCACACGCTGGTCACCAAACAATTTTCAAGTGCATCTACGAAGAAGGCTGCCACGTCGTACCCCGTCTGCTGCTGTATCTCCTGAAAGCAGGTGGGGCTGGTGACGTTGATCTCCGTCACCTTGTCACCAATCACGTCCAAGCCCACCAACAACAACCCCCGCGCAAACAGCACGGGGCCGATGCTCTCTGCAATTTCACGATCCCTTATAGATAGTGCCTGCGCCACACCCTTGCCGCCTGCAGCCAGGTTGCCTCGGACTTCTCCGTCCTGGGGAATCCGCGCCAGGCAATAAGGCACAGGCTCGCCACCAATGATCAGGATACGCTTGTCACCCTGTGTGATCTCCGGCAGGAACTTCTGAACCATCAGGGACTGCGCTCCCGATTTATTCAGGGTCTCGATGATGCTGCCCAGGTTCATGCCATCGTCCCGAACACGGAAGATGCCCATGCCCCCCATGCCATCCAGGGGTTTCAAGATGATGTCCCGGTGTTCTGCATGGAAGCGGCGAACCTCCTCCGCGCTGCGCGTCACCAGCGTCGGACCAATCAGGGAAGGGAACTCCATGATGGCCAGCTTCTCCGGGTGGTCGCGCAGGGCTCGGGGTTTGTTGAAGACCCTGGCCCCCTCTCGTTCGGCCTGCTCCAACAGGTGGGTGGCATAGAAGTATTCGACATCAAACGGCGGGTCCTGGCGCATCAGCACGGCGCCGTAGTCCCGCAGGGCCATAGGTTTGCGGTGTCCTGCCGGTGCGACGATCTCAAACCACTGCTGCGGATCACCCGTCAGGCGAATATCCGCCGCAGCTGCACGCACCACTCCACCCTGCTGCCACGAAACATCCTCTGGCCCACACACAGCCAAGGTGTGCCCTCGTCTTTGCAGCTCACGCATCATCGCGAAGGTGCTGTCCTTGTAGATCTTGAAGGACTCCAGGGGGTCTGCAATGAAAAGAATATGCATGGTGATTGATGGTTCGGTTCGAGGACAAGTCAAGCGCCGCGGGGGGTGTCGGCGCGACCAAATTGCTGGATGAGCAGCGCCAACGCACCGGCCACCACGCCCCAGAAGGCAGAGCCGATACCGGCCACCACCACCCCGCTCAGGGTGACAAGAAAGGTGATGAGTGCAGCCTCCCGGTGGCGCTCGTCGCGCACCGCCACCGCCAGCCCCCCGCCAATGGTGCCCAGCAATGCCAGCCCGGCAATGGCGGCAATCAGCTCTTTAGGGAAGGCCGTCAGCAGACCCGCCACGGTGCCACCAAAAACACCCAGCAGCACATAGATGACACCACACGACACTGCGGCGGCGTAGCGCCGGGCCGGATCACTGTGGGCTTCACGTCCCATACATATAGCAGCGGTGATGGCACTCAGGTTCAGCGCAAAGGCGCCGAAGGGTGCCAGCACCAGGGTGGCAACGCCTGTGAGGGTCAGGATTCTGGAAACCGGAATTCCTGGTTTACCGCCATAACCCGCCGCATGGATGGCCGCCACACCCGGCAGGTTCTGCGAGGCCATGGTGACCACAAACAAAGGAATGGCCAGGCTGACAATGGCGCTATAGCTGAACTGGGGCACCGTCAACACCGGCATGGCCAACGCCAGGCGGATGGGCTTGCCACCAAGCTGCCCAGCCGCCGCCACAAACACCACGCCCACCATCAGCGTCGCCACCACCGCATAACGCGGCGCCAGGCGCCGGCCCAGCAGGTAGGTGGCCAGCATCAGCAACACCAAGGGCAACGCTGTTTCAGCTGCCGCAAAGGCCTGCAAGCCAAAACGGGCCAGCACTCCAGCCAGCAAGGCCGAGGCGATGGCCACAGGAATCTTGTCCATCACACGCTCGAACCACCCAGTGACGCCACACAGGACGATCAGCATCGCACTGACCATGAAGGCGCCTACGGCCTCGCCCATCGAGAAGCCACCCGCCAGCCCCGCCGTGGCCAGCACCGCCGCCCCTGGCGTGGACCAGGCGACCATGACGGGCTGGCGCAGCCACAGCGAAGGTACCAAAGTGCACAGCCCCATTCCCAGACCCAGCGCCCACATCCAGGAGGTCAGCACCTCGGGGGTGGCCTGGAACGCCTGCGCCGCCTGGAAGACGATGGCGACCGAACTGGTGAACCCCACCAGCACCGCGACGAAACCCGCAGTGAACGCGGACAGGCTCAGGTCTTTGAAAAAATGCATCCGGACGATTGTGTCACCGCCCAGCCGGCCTTGCAGCGGCTGCGGGCATACGCTGGCTGCACCTCAGATTTCGATCTTGCTACCCATCTCTACCACGGCGTTGTTGGGCAGGTTCAGGAAATCGGCCGCCGCATTGGCGTTGTGGTGCATCTGGGCGAACAGTTTCTCGCGCCATGGCGCCATGCCGCTGCCCAGGGTGGGGATCACCGTGTCGCGCGACAGGAAGTAGCTGGTGGTCATGGGCTCGATCTCGCAGCCGCGGCCCCGCAGGTTCTCCAGCGCCCTGGGCACATCCGGATCGTTCTTGAAACCGTAATGGATCACCACCTGCCAGCAGTCATGGCCCAGCGACTCGATGTCCAGGCGTTTATCCATGCCGATCCAGGGCACCTCATGGCTTCGCACCGTCACAAACAGGTTGTGCTCATGCAGCACCTTGTTGTGCTTCAGGTTGTGCAGCAAAGCATTCGGCACAGTGCCCGGGTCGGACGTCAAAAACACCGCCGTGCCGTCCACCCGTGTCGGCGGACTCACAAACACCGCCTCCAGGAAGCTCTGCAGGTCGATGGAATCTTCACGCAGTTTCTCGCTGAGCAGGCGCCGCCCCTCTTTCCAGGTCAGCATCAATGTGAAGATAGCGGCACCAATCGCCAGCGGGAACCAGCCCCCTTCCACGAACTTCAGCAGGTTCGAGGCCCAGAACGCAAAGTCCACCACGAAGAAGAAACCGGTGGCCAGCACACACAGCCAGAGAGGGTACTTCCAGCCATGGCGAATGACATAGAAGGTAAGAATGGTCGTGATCAGCATGTCGGTGCAGACCGCGATCCCGTAGGCTGCCGCCAGGTTGCTGGACGACTTGAACATCACCACCGCCAGGACGATGGCCACGAACAGGCCCCAGTTCACAAACGGCATGTAGATCTGGCCGGCCGCCTTTACGTTGGTATGACGGATCTGCAAGCGCGGCAGGTAGCCCAACTGGATCACCTGCTTGGTGACCGAAAACGCACCGGTGATCAGGGCCTGCGAGGCAATCACCGTCGCCAGGGTGGCCAACGCCACCAGGGGCAGCAGTGCCCAGTCGGGCGCCATCATGAAGAAGGGGTTTTTCACCACCTCGGGGCGCGCCAGCAGCAGCGCCCCCTGCCCGAAGTAGTTCAGAATCAGGGACGGCATGACCACCACGAACCAGGCCAGCCGGATCGGCTTCTTGCCGAAGTGCCCCAGGTCGGCATACAACGCCTCGGCCCCGGTCACACACAGCACCACCGCACCCAGGATGATGAAGGCCGTCCCCGGCTGATCGGCGATGAAACGCACTGCGTAATGGGGGCTGATGGCCCACAGCACGGCAGGGTTCTCCACAATATGGCTAATGCCCAGCACCGCCAGCACCAGGAACCACAGCAGGGTGATGGGCCCGAAGAACTTGCCGATGCCCGCCGTGCCACGCTTCTGCACCATAAAAAGCAGAAACAGGATCACCAGGGTAATCGGGATCACGTATTTGCGGAAATGCGGGGACACCACCTCCATGCCCTCCACCGCGGACAGCACGGAAATCGCCGGCGTGATGACACCATCGCCGTAAAAAAGACAGGTGCCGAAGATGCCCAGCAGCAGCAGCACCTTGCGCAACCCGGGCTTGTCCTTCACCGACTGGGATGCCAGCGCCAGCATCGCCACCAGGCCGCCTTCACCGTTATTGTCGGCGCGCAGCACCAACAGCACGTATTTGATCGAGACGATGACCGTCAGCGTCCAGACAAAGATCGACAGGATGCCATAGACGTTTTCCGGCGTGAACGGCACATGACCGGAACCGAAGACCTCCTTGACGGAGTACAGGACACTGGTGCCGATATCGCCATAGACAACGCCAATGGCGCCAAGCGTGAGTGCTGGCAGGGACGATTTGGATGCTGACACAAAAACAACGGGGCCTGTCCGGGACGGCCCCGATTGGGTTGCCTGAGGGCTTGCCATTGTGCTCCGGGCCCTTGCCGATGCAAGAGGTGGATGCCTCTATCTCACCGCCGGTGCAGACTATGTTGCACCGCCGCAACTGGCCCTTGACGGCGCCCCGCCAAGTCGCTCAATCGTAGACTTCGCGGTCCGGATCAGTGGCTTCCAGCTCATAACTGGCGGCCGCCATGGCCAGCCGGGCCACCACGCCATACATGTAGAACCGGTTGGGCGCGCTCGCCCCGGGCTTCACACCCGGCTGGGGCAGGTAGTTGCTCTGCTCGAACGCCAGCGGAACAAACTTGGCGCCTGGGGCATTGAGGTTTTCATCCACACTGCGGTCCGCATGCACGCGGTAGAAGCCGCCCACCACATAGCGGTCCATCATGTAGACCACCGGCTCGGCCACGGCATCGTTGATACGTTCGTTGGTCAGCACCCCTTCCTGGATGATGACGTCCCGCACCCGCTGGCCATCCTTGCTCACCGCCATCTTGTTGCGGGTGCGACGGCTCACCTCTTCCAGCTCCTTGGCGTCGCGGACCGTCATGATGCCCATGCCGTAGGTGCCGTTGTCGGCCTTCACCACGGCAAACGGCTTCTCGTTGATGCCGTATTCCTTGTATTTGCGGCGGGTTTTGGTCAGCACCGCATCCACCTGCGCAGCCACCTGGTCCATGCCCACGCCTTCGGCGAAATCCACCCCCTCTGCCTTGGCAAAGATCGGATTGATGAGCCAGGGGTCGATGCCCAGCAGCTTGCCGAAGCGCTTGGCCAGCTCTTCGTAGCTCTGGAAATGCCGGCTCTTGCGCCGCACCGACCAGCCGGCGTGCAGCGGCGGCAACAGGTACTGCTCGTGCAGGTCTTCCAGAATGCCTGGTGCGCCTGCCGACAGGTCGTTGTTCATCAGGATGGTGCAGGGGTCGAAATTCTTGAGGCCCGCCCGGTACTGGCTGCGCAGCACCGGCTCCAGCGTGATCTGCTCACCATTGGGCAGGCTCAGCATGGTGGTTTCCTTGATTTCCGGGTCGATCGAGCCGATCCGCACATTCAGCCCCGCCATGTGGAAGATGCGCGAGAGCTGCGCCACATTGGCCAGGTAGAAGGTGTTGCGCGTGTGGTTCTCGGGGATGATCAGCAGGTTGCGCGCCTCGGGGCAGATCTTCTCGATCGCGGCCATGGCGGCCTGTACCGCCAGGGGCAGCATCTCCTGCGTCAGGTTGTTCCAGCCACCGGGGTAAAGGTTGGTGTCCACCGGCGCCAGCTTGAAGCCGGCATTACGAATATCCACCGAGCTGTAGAACGGCGGCGTGTGCTCCATCCATTCCAGCCGGAACCAGCGTTCGATAGCCGGCATGGAGTCCAGCACCCGCTGCTCTAGTTCATTGATGGGGCCGGTCAGGGCGGTGACGAGATGGGGAACCATGCAGCAGCCTCTTGGGAATGCGGATCAAATAGCAGAGCAGAATTGTAGGACTTGCGGGCGCGCGCCCGCATTACAAGCCCCCAGCGTCCGCAGCAGCCCCCAGCTTACTGCCGCACTTCCCCTTCGCCCAGCACGATCCACTTGAGCGAGGTCAGCCCTTCCAGGCCCACCGGGCCACGCGCATGGAACTTGTCGGTGCTGATGCCGATTTCAGCACCCAGCCCGTACTCGAAACCATCGGCGAAGCGGGTGCTCGCATTCACCATCACGCTGGCCGAATCCACCTCGCGCAGGAAGCGCTGGGCGTGCACGTGGTTGGTGGTCAGGATGGCATCGGTGTGGTGGCTGGAATACTGGTTGATGTGGGCAATGGCCTCGTCCACACCCGCCACCACCTTCACGCTGATGATGGGCGCCAGGTACTCTTCCGACCAGTCCTGTTCGGTGGCAGGCACCACCTGGGCGCCCGGCACCGCCCCCAGCAGCGCCTGGGCCTCGGTGTCGCAACGCATCTCCACGCCCTTGGCGGCGTACACGGCGCCAATCTGCGGCAGGAACTCGGCGGCCACGCCGCGCGCCACCAGCAGCCCCTCGCTGGCGTTGCAGGGGCTGTACTTCTGGGTCTTGGCGTTGTCGGCCACCTTCACCGCCATGGCGATGTCGCAGGGGTCGTCCACATAGGTGTGGCAGTTGCCGTCCAGGTGCTTGATGACGGGCACACGGGCATCGCGGCTGATGCGCTCGATCAGACCCTTGCCGCCGCGCGGAATGACCACGTCCACATACTGCGGCATGGCGATGAGCTGGCCCACCGCCTCGCGGTCGGTGGTCTGCACCAGTTGTACGGCTTCGGGGGGCAGGCCGGCTTCGGCCAGCGCCTGCTGCACCAGCCGGGCCAGGGCCTTGTTGGAGTCGATGGCCTCCGAGCCACCACGCAGGATGCAGGCGTTGCCGCTCTTGATGCTCAGGCTCGCCGCCTCGATGGTCACGTTGGGCCGGCTCTCGAAGATCATGCCAAACACGCCGATGGGCACCCGCATCTGCCCCACCCGGATGCCGCTGGGCTGCTGCTTCATGCCCACGATGTCGCCAATGATCTCGGGCATGGCGGCCAGCTGCTCGCAGCCCTGTGCGCAGGTCTCCAGCACCTTGGGTGTGAGCTTCAGACGGTCCACCATGGGCGCCGGCAGCCCCGCCGCCGTGGCGCGCTCCAGGTCACGGGCGTTGTCCACCTGCAGTGCGGCGGTGTTCTCGCGCAGCAGGCGGGCCAGTGCCTTCAATGCTTTGTTTTTGGTAGCAGCATCCGCCCGTGCCATGCCGGCAGAGGCCTGTTTTGCTTGCAAACCCAGCGTCTGGGTGTATTCGGCTACGTTGATCGCGTTCATGCCCTGATTTTGACGCAGTTCAGCGCGCCGCGCCGCCATGGGCTCATCCGCCCCGGCACACCCGGCTGAACTGCATGCCTAACCGCTGCAGGGCCTGCCAGCCGTCCACCGGCCAGTCGGGCACCTTCAGGCCTTTGACGATGCCGTCCACGGTGTGGGCCGAGCGCAGCAGGCGCGCCACGGCCGCCGGGCTCACGCGGGGCGCGATGCGCTCGAAATGCCGCTCCTTCGGGCCCCAGATGCGGTTTTCGCGCAGGGCCACGGGCATGGGGCGGCCTGCCCGCAGGGCGTCCGTCACGCGCTTGAGGGCGCGGATGTCCTCGGCCAGCGCCCAGTGCACCAGCACCTCGGCCTCGCCCTCGGCCTGCAGGCCGTCGAGCATGCGCTGCACCCGCTGCACCTGGCCGCCCAGCACGGCGTCGGACAGTTTGAACACGTCGTAGCGCGCCACGTTGAGCACGGCGGCCTCGACCTGCTCCTGGCGCAGCTCACCGGCGGGGTAGAGCAGCGCCAGCTTCTGGATTTCCTGGTGCGCCGCCAGCAGGTTGCCCTCCACCCGGTCGGCGAAGAACTGCAGCGTGCGCTGGCCCACATCCCCGGCCTCGACCCGCTGGCCCTGCTGCTGCAGGCGCTGGGCGATCCACTGCGGCAGGGCCTGGCGCTCCACCGGGTCGAGCTGGATGGTGACCCCGCACGCCTCCAGCGCGGCAAACCAGGCGCCGGTGCGGGTGGCCTTGTCCAGGCGCGGCAGCAGCACCAGGGTGAGGGTGGAATCGTTGCCCTCGGCGCTCTGCGCCAGCGCCTGCAGGGCCACGCTGCCGTCCTTGCCGGGCTTGCCGGAAGGGATGCGCACCTCGACGATCTGCTTGTCGGCGAACAGGCTCAGCGAACCGCCGGCGGCCAGCACCTCGCTCCAGTCGAAATGCGCACCGGCCACGGTGTGGGAGCTGCGCTCGGTATAGCCCTGCATGCGGGCCGCCGCGCGGATGGCGTCGGCCGCCTCCTGCACCAGCAGCGGCTCGTCGCCGTGCAGGGTGTAGAGCGACCGCAGGCCCTTTTGCAGGTGCCCCGCGAGTTGCTGCGCCGAAAGTTGCATCGTCGTGGGCGCAGGCTCAGAGCTGCTTCACGGCAGCCAGGCGGCGCAGCATCTGCTGCACGATGTCCGACTGCATGTTGCGGTACAGCAAGGCCTCTTCGGCCTCCTTGGCCAGGGCCTGGGTTTCGTTGTAGCTGATGTCGCGCTGCTGCAGCAGTTCCACGCTGGGAATGGGCTCGTTGCCCTCGGGCGTGCGCAGGCGGAAGCGCACCCGCAGGCGCAGCTGCAGTTCACGCACCTGGCCCGAGGCGTTCAGGCCCACCACCACCCGTTCGCGCTGCTCCTGCTGCAGGTCGAGGATGACGTCCACGTCGTTGATGCTCTTGCCGTCGCGGAACACCTTGACCTTGCCGGTCGACTCCAGGTTGCGGCGCAGTTCATTGCCCAGCGGCGAGCTCTCGCCTGCAGCCAGGTAAAGGGTGGAGAACGCAAACTCCGGGGCCTGGCGCAGCTTGAAGCCGCAGGCCGAAAGCGCGAGCGGGACAAAACCGGCGAGGACGAGGCGGCGCTGCATCAGACCACCACATTCACCAGACGGCCGGGCACCACCACCACCTTCTTGGGTGCGGCGCCTGCGGCCTGCTTCACGAAGGTGTCGCTGGCCAGGGCGATGGCCTCGATGGCGGCCTTGTCGGCGGCGGCGGGCACCAGGATGGAGCCGCGCAGCTTGCCGTTGATCTGCAGCATCAGCTCGATCTCGTCCTGGTGCAGCGCACCCTCGTCCACCTGGGGCCAGGGCGCGTCGAGCAGGTCGCCCTGCGCACCGGCGGCGTAGCCGAGCTGGCTCCAGAGCTGGTGGGTGATGTGCGGCGTGGCCGGGTAGAGGCAGCGCAGCAGGATACCGAAGCATTCACGCACGGCCTGCGGGCCGCCGGCGGTGTCCACGCCCTTGAAGTTCTCCAGGGCGTTGATCATCTTCATGGCGCCGGAGACCACGGTGTTGTACTGCATGCGCTGGTAGTCGTACTCCACCTGCTTGAGCACGGTGTGGATTTCCAGCCGCAGGGCCTTGGCTTCTTTGGAAAAACCGGCTTCTGCGCCCATTTTTCCTTCGCCATCAGCTCCTGATTGAATAGCGCCCTCATTCTTGGCCGCGAAATTCCACACCCGGCGCAGGAAGCGGTAGCTGCCCTCCACCGCCGCGTCGTTCCACTCCAGCGTGGCCTCGGGCGGGGCGGTGAACATGGTGTACAGGCGTGCGGTGTCGGCGCCGTATTTCTCGATCAGGTCCTGCGGGTCCACGCCGTTGTTCTTGGACTTGGACATGGTGCCCACGCCCTCGTAGTCGATGGCCGTGCCCACGGGCAGATCACCCACGGCGTTCTTCAGCTTCGCGCCGATGACCTTGCCGCCCTCGTCCAGCACATGCTCCACGTCGTGCGGCCAGAAGTATTCCTTGCCGCCCTTCTCGGTGCGGCGGCTGTAGATGTGGTTGAGCACCATGCCCTGCGTGAGCAGCTTGGTGAAGGGCTCGTCGACCTTGACCAGGCCCAGGTCGCGCATGACCTTGGTCCAGAAACGGGCGTACAGCAGGTGCAGGATGGCGTGCTCGATGCCGCCGATGTACTGGTCCATCGGCATCCAGTAGTCAGCTCCCTCAGCCACCATCTTGTCGGTGTTCTTCGGGTCGCAATACCGCATGAAGTACCACGAACTGTCCACGAAGGTGTCCATGGTGTCGGTCTCGCGGCGGGCGGCCTTGCCGCAGACCGGGCAGGTCACACCGGCATGGAAACCTTCGTGCTTGTGCAGCGGGTTGCCGGAGCCGTCGGGGATGCAGTCCTGCGGCAACACCACGGGCAGATCCTTTTCGGGCACCGGCACGGCGCCGTGTTCCTCGCAGTGGATGATGGGGATGGGCGTGCCCCAGTAGCGCTGGCGACTCACACCCCAGTCGCGCAGGCGCCAGGTGGTCTTTTTCTCGCCCAGGCCCTTGAGTTGCAGCGCGTGGGCCACGGCCTCCACGGCTTCCTTGTGGTGCAGGCCGCTGAAGCTGTCCGAATTGATGGTGACGCCGCGCTGCTTGTCGCCGTACCAGTCGTTCCACTGGTGGTAGTCAAAATGCTCGCCATCGACCAGCACCACCTGCTTGATCTCGATGCCGTATTTCAGGGCGAAGGCGAAGTCGCGCTCGTCGTGCGCGGGCACGCCCATCACGGCACCGTCGCCGTAGCCCATCAGCACGTAGTTGCCCACCCAGACTTCCACCTCGTGGTCGGTCAGCGGGTGGCGCACGAACAGGCCGATGGGCATGCCCTTCTTTTCCTGGGTGGCCAGTTCGGCCTCGGTGGTGCCGCCGGATTTGCATTCCTGGATGAAGGCAGCCAGCGCGGGGTTGCTGGCTGCTGCATGGGCGGCCAGCGGGTGCTCGGGCGCCACGGCGCAGAAGGTGACGCCCATGATGGTGTCGGCGCGCGTGGTGAAGACGTACATGCGGCCGTCGCCAATCAAGGCACCATGGGCGTCCTTGATGTCGTGGGTGAAGGCAAAGCGCACGCCGGTGGATTTGCCGATCCAGTTCTCCTGCATCAGCCGCACCCGCTCGGGCCAGCCGGGCAGCTGGTGGCTGACGCTCTCCAGCAGCTCTTCAGCGTAGTCGGTGATCTTGAGGTAGTAGCCGGGGATCTCGCGCTTTTCCACGGTGGCGCCGGTGCGCCAGCCCTTGCCGTCGATCACCTGCTCGTTGGCCAGCACGGTCTGGTCTACCGGGTCCCAGTTCACCACCTGGGTCTTGCGGTAGGCAATACCCTTTTCCAGCATCTTCAGGAACAGCCACTGGTTCCACTTGTAGTACGTGGGGTCGCAGGTGGCGACTTCGCGCGACCAGTCGATGGCCAAGCCCATCGCCTGCATCTGCTTCTTCATGTAGGCGATGTTTTCATACGTCCACTTGGCCGGCGGCACGCCGTTTTTCAGCGCAGCGTTTTCAGCCGGTAGGCCAAACGCATCCCAGCCCATGGGCATGAGGACGTTGAAGCCCTTCATGCGCAGCTGGCGCGTGAGCATGTCGTTGATGGTGTAGTTGCGCACGTGGCCCATGTGCAGCTTGCCGCTGGGGTAGGGCAGCATGGAGCAGGCGTAGAACTTGGGGCGGCTGGTGTCTTCCGTCACGCGGTAGGCGTCGCGGGTCTGCCAGTCGGTCTGGGCTGCGCGTTCGACGTCGGAATGTTGGTAGGTGTCTTGCATGGAATGCACGAAATGCAGGTAAACGGGGGCAGATAACAAGGGGAGAAGCTGCACGGCAGATGCAGCAGGCCACCGGTGAAACGGGCGGCCAGAGACAGCAGTGATTCTAGGGCTTTGGGGCAGGTGCAGGGTCGGCGACGAAGGCAATGCGGCTCAGGCCGGCCTGTTGCACCACCCCCATCACCTCGACCACCCGGCCATAGGGCACGGCAGTGTCGGCCCGCAACTGCACCTCGGTCTGGGCGTCTTCCGCCGCCACCGGGGCCAGCGCAGCGGCCAGGGCCTGCAGCGTCTGCGGCCGGTTGTCCAGGAAGATGGCACCCTGGGCGTCGATGGCCAGCAGCAGGGGCCGCGCCACGTCGGCGGGCTGGGCCTGGCCGGTGCGGGGCAGGTCGAGCCGCACGGCGCTGACCATCAGCGGCGCGGTGAGGATGAAGATGACCACCAGCACCAGCATCACGTCCACCAGCGGGGTGACGTTGATGTCGCTCATGGGCTCGGGGCCCTTGGTGCGCTCCAGTCTGCCAAAAGCCATGGGACTATGGCTAATTCGGGTTGGCGGTGGAGAACAGCTCCCGCAGGTCGCGGGCGAAGCCCTCCAGGTCGGCCTCGATGCGGCCGATGCGCCGGCCAAACACGTTGTAGGCCAGCACGGCAGGAATGGCCACCGCCAGGCCGGCGGCGGTCATGATCAGCGCTTCGCCGACCGGGCCGGACACCTTGTCGATGGTGATCTGCCCAGCGGCAGCCATGCCGGTGAGGGCGTGGTAGATGCCCCAGACGGTGCCGAGCAGGCCCACAAACGGCGCGGTGGAGCCCACCGTGGCCAGCAGCACCTGGCCGAACTGGAGTTTGTCGAGCACATCGTGCAGGGCGTTGCGCAGCACCCGGGTCAGCTGCTGCGAACGGTCAGCCGCGGCAGCCAGGGAACCATTCCAGGCCCCGTTTGCTCCACTTTTAATAGCAATAAGCAGAGGCAGGACGAGCGCAGACCGGTCAAAAGCCTTGATTTCTTGCTCGGCATCGGCCACCGACGCGGCCTGCCAGAAAGCCGCTGTGCTGCGCGCCACGTCGCCCGTGGCCCGGCGCAGCAGCCAGGCTTTCCAGAGGATGACGACCCAGCTGGCGACCGACATGGCCAGCAGCAGCAACGCCACGCCACGGGTGATGGCATCGCCTTGTTGCAGGAAGTGAAGGCCGTCCATGCGAGGCAGAAGGCTAGACGTTCAGATTCAGCACGTCGAACATGTTGAACAGGCCGGATTGCTTGTCCGCCAGAAAACGCACCGCCCGCAGGCTGCCCTGGGCGTAGCCAGAGCGGTTGGATGACTTGTGCGAGATCTCGATGCGCTCGCCGGTGCCGGCGAACAGCACGGTGTGGTCACCCACGATGTCGCCGCCACGGATGGTGGCAAAGCCGATGCTGGAGGGGTCGCGCTCGCCGGTGACACCTTCGCGGGCGTAGACGGCGCAGTCCTTCAGGTCGCGGCCCAGGGCGTCGGCGATGACCTCACCCATGCGCAGCGCGGTGCCGGAAGGGGCATCCACCTTGTGGCGGTGGTGCGCCTCGATGATCTCGATGTCGTAACCGGTGGACAAGGCCTTGGCGGCCATTTCCAGCAGCTTCAGGGTCACGTTGACGCCCACACTCATATTGGGCGCCAGCACGATGGCGATGTCTTTGGCTGCGGCAGCGATTTCGGCCTTCTGCGCGTCGCTGAAGCCGGTGGTGCCGATCACCAGATTGACACCCTGCGCACGGCAGGCCTGCACATGGGCCAGGGTACCTTCGGGCCGGGTAAAGTCGATCAGCACCTGCGCGCCCTGCAGGCCACGCGCCAAGTCGGCGGTGATCTCAACCCCGCTGGGACGGCCCAGGAAGGCGGAGGCATCGGTGCCGAGGGCCGGGCTGGCGGCAATGTCCAGGGCGCCTGCCAGCACGCAATCATCGGCGGCGGTGATGGCTTCGATCAGCATGTGCCCCATACGGCCGGAAGCACCGGCCACGGCGATACGGTGGGGCGAGGAAACAAGGGGCGCGGTCACTGTGCGGGGCTTTCCAGGGGGGGGTAGCTGGTGGGAGGCGGGGGCAACACGGGTGCCGGCGCCTTGGCGGCAGCGCCTTCCTGGGGTGCGAATTTCTTCAGACTCTCTTCCGGCGCTTCCAGCGTGGGCACCGACCGGCTACTGCGACGGCGATCCAGCGCCGAGACGAATTCGGCCTCACTGGGCATCTCGTCGCCCTCGAAGCGGTCGAGCACGTCGTTGTTGAAAAACACCACCAGCTTGCGCGCCTGGGGCTCGACACCCTGGCGCTTGAGGGTGAAAACATAGTCCCAGCGGTCGGCGTGGAACACACTCACCACCAGGGGGGTGCCGAGGATGTCGCGCACCTGCTGGCGCCCCATGCCGGGCTTGAGCAGGGCCACCTGTTCCTTGGACACGAAATTGCCCTGCACGATTTCCATCTTGTAGGGCGTCACCAGACCAGCGACCTGGTGGCTGGCGCTGTCGAAGCTGCCACAGGCGGCCAGCGCTAACACAGAACTCAGGCCGAACACCCGAAAAGCACAGCGGTAGTAGGGAACAGACATGAAGGCACCGCCTGGACGGAAAGGGGACGATATGATGCGGCCATTGTAGCGGCAGGGGTCTGGAGACGGCCCCAGGAAACTGTTTCTAAAGCCGTGGAAACACAGGGGATCCCATGGCCAATATCGACGAACTCAAGAGTACCGGACTCAAGGCAACCCTGCCCCGGCTGAAGATCCTGGAGATCTTCCAGAAGGGGGAGCCCCGGCACATGACGGCAGAGGACGTGTTCCGCATCCTGCTGCTGGAGCATTCCGACATTGGCCTGGCCACAGTGTATCGGGTGCTCACCCAGTTCGAGCAGGCCGGCATCCTGGAACGCAGCCACTTCGAGAGCGGCAAGGCGATGTACGAACTCAACGAGGGCTCGCACCACGACCACCTGGTGTGCACTTCCTGCGGCAAGGTGGAGGAGTTCTACGACGCCGAGATCGAACGCCGCCAGCAACTGGTCACCAAAAACCTTGGCTGGGTGCTGCAGGACCATGCCATGTCGCTGTATGGCCTGTGCGCCACCTGCGCGAGCAAGGGATAGCACCCCCCATGCTGCTCCGCGGCCACCTGAGCAGTCGGGCCGGGTGGATCAATCCGCGGCGCGCTCCATCGCGCGGCGGTGTCGTTCGACGAATTCCTGGTAGGTGTCGATGCCCCGCAGGTTGAGGATGGTGTTGCGCACCGCCGCCTCCACCAGCACGGCGATATTGCGGCCGGCCACCACCTGGATCACCACCTTGAGCACCGGCACACCCAGCACGTCCTGGGTGAGCGGCTCGTAGGGCAGGCGTTCGTATTCATTCTCCAGTGTCTCGCGCCGCACCAGGTGCACGATCAGCTTGAGGCGCATCTTGCGCCGCACTGCGGTTTCGCCAAAGATGGCACGGATGTCGAGCAGGCCGATGCCGCGCACTTCGAGCAGGTTTTGCAGCAGCTCGGGGCATTTGCCTTCGATGGTGGTTTGGTTGATACGGAACAGGTCCACCGCATCGTCAGCCACCAGGCCGTTGCCGCGCGAGATCAGCTCGAGCCCCAGCTCGCTTTTGCCCAGGCCGGATTCCCCCGTGATCATCACGCCCAGCCCCAAAATGTCCATGAACACGCCGTGCATGGTGGTGCGGTCGGCAAAGTGTTTGGACAGGTAGGCGCGCAGCACGTCGATGACAAAAGCCGCCGATTCGCGGGTGGCGAACATGGGAATCTGGGCACGCTCACAAATAGAGAGCAACATATCGGGCGCCACCTGGCCGTCGGCCAGAACCAGCACCGGGGGCTCTAGTGTGACGATGCGTGAGATGCGGCGGGCGCAGTCTTCGGTGGTGGCGTTGGTCAGGTACTTGACCTCGCGCTCGCCCAGAATCTGCACCCGGTAGGGGTGGATGTAGTTGAGGTAGCCCACCAGGTCGGCACCCGAGCGGGCGGCGGACACCACCAGCTCGTCAAAGCGGCGCTCCGAAGCGCCCAACCCGGCCACCCATTCCCAGCGCAGGGTCGAACGGAATTCCTCGAACAACGCATCGGCGCTGACGGCGGTGGGTTTCATCGTAAACGTACCCTTAACAATCCGAAGGCCGCAGAGCAGGCCACACCAGAGCACCCGCGGAACCGGCTTTGCCGGGCCGCTGGGTGCGCCCCCATCGCGCAGCAGAGGGGGGAGCCGCGCAGCGGCATGGGGGGTGCAGCCTCATTTCAGGCCGGTTGGGTGGACTTCCAGTCCGCGATCATCTTGTGCAGCAATTCGGCATCCACCGATGCCTTGATCCGTTCGCGCAAAGGTGCATCGCTGAGCAACTCGGCGATTTCCGACAGGATTTCCAGATGCTTCTGCGTGGCCGCCTCGGGCACCAGCAGGAAGATCAGCAGGCCCACAGGTTGCTCGTCCGGCGCATCGAAGCCGATCGGGGCTACCAACTGGAACACGGCAGCCATGGGCGCCTTCAGGCCCTTGATACGCCCATGGGGAATGGCGACACCATGGCCCAGACCGGTGGAACCCAGGCGCTCGCGTGCGAACAGGCTGTCCGTCACCAGGGCGCGGCTCAGCCCGTGCAAGGCTTCAAACAGAAGGCCGGCCTCTTCAAAGGCGCGTTTCTTGCTTGTGGCATCAACACTCACAAGCACTTGGGCAGGCGGCAGGATGGATGCTAGGCGGTTCATGGTCGTGAGAGCGGATTATGCACCCGTCCTGCTAATACGGGCTATAAGTCATTCACACGCCGGGGCACCCATAAAAAAACCGCCAGCGGTGTGGCGGTTGTTCCGGGAACATCAGCAGCCCCGAGGCCGCCGATGAAACGCCTGCCTACATCACACGCTTCGGTGCCTCGTGGTGGTGGCTTTGCAGCCGGTCCTTGTGGCGCACGACCTGGCGGTCCAGCTTGTCCACCAGCTCGTCCACGGCGGCATACATGTCCGCGTGGGAGCTTTCGGCGAACATGTCGCTGCCCTTGACGTGTACGTTGCATTCGGCGCGCTTGCGGCCCTGCTTCTCCTTCAGATTTTCGACGGTGAGTAGCACCTTGACATCGACCACCTGGTCGAAATGGCGCGTGATCCGATCCAGCTTGCTGGTCACATAACTGCGTAGCGCGGGTGTGACATCGAGATGGTGACCGCTGATCGTCAAGTTCATAGAGAGCCTCCTGGTTACGACTTGCACTGGGTTGAAACGCCACCCCGAACGGAGCGGCAGGTGAACCTGAATCTCTGAAAGGTCAAACCACTATGCGCCTGCACGCTGCCAAATGCAATCCCCTTTTCCCTGGGGCACGCGCAACACTTGCAAGATTTGGTGAGTCCGCCGCGCTGGTGCTGGGGGCCGTGCTCCTGTTTTGGAAAACCCCTGCCGAGGCCGCGCCTACTCTGCCCGCGCACCATGCTGGCGCAGCTTGTCGCTCCCATGCCGAGTGGGCGTGTCATGCGTCCACAAAGCAGCGCCCGGCACGCTTGAAAGGCACATGCGCGTATGTTGCAGTGCCATAATCCACCCCTTTGCAGCAGTGGAGAACACTCCGTGGAAACCTACCCTAGTTGGTAGCTTTCGGCACCCGGAAATATCGGGGGGCCGAAAGCAGCCCCCAAGCCCCCCTCTTCGCCGATATTTCACAGGGAGTGAGCCATGCTCAACATCTTCACGCTGGTCAACGGGCGTCTCTTCCAGGAAGAGATCGAGTCCCTTGAAGAGCTCGCCCGTTTCCAGCCGATCTGGGTCGATCTGGAAGCCCCCACGCTCGAAGAGAAGCGCTGGGTCAAGCAGTATTACGGCCTGTCCATCCCCGAAGACGCGATGGACGAGGACATCGAGGAATCCGCCCGCTTCTACGAGGAAGACAACGGCGAGATGCACATCCGCAGCGACTTCTTCATCGACGACGACGAGGAGGCCCGTACCGTGCGCGTGGCCTTCATCCTGAACCAGCACAACACCGAGCTCAAGAGCCGGGGCGTGCTGTTCTCGATCCACGAAGAAGACCTGCCCGTGTTCCGCCTGGTGCGGATGCGGGCGCGCCGCGCGCCCGGCCTCATCGAGGACGCCAAGGAAGTGCTGCTCAAGCTGTTCGACGCCGACGCCGAATACTCGGCCGACACCCTCGAAGGCATCTACGACGAGCTGAAAAAGGCCGGCAGCAAGGTGCTGTCGGGCAACGTGACGGACGAGCTGGCCGGCGAGGTGCTGGCCGCCATCGCCCGCCAGGAAGACCTGAACGGCCGCATCCGCCGCAACGTGATGGACACCCGCCGCGCGGTGAGTTTCATGATGCGCAGCAAGATGCTGAACGCCGAGCAGTTCGAGGAAGCGCGCCAGATCCTGCGTGACATCGAGTCGCTGGACAGCCACACGGCTTTCCTGTTCGACAAGATCAACTTCCTGATGGATGCCACCGTCGGTTTCATCAACATCAACCAGAACAAGATCATCAAGATCTTCTCGGTGGCCAGCGTGGCGCTGCTGCCGCCCACGCTGATCGCCAGCATCTACGGCATGAACTTCAAGTTCATGCCCGAGCTGGACTGGGAACTGGGTTACCCCTATGTGCTGCTGCTCATGCTCGCCAGCGCCGTGGGGCCCATGCTGTATTTCCGCAAGCGCGGGTGGCTGAAGTAACGGCACCCCCCAAGCGGCTGCGCCGCTCCCCCCTCTGCTGCGCGAGGGTGGCGCACCCGGCGGCCAGGCAAAGCCTGTTCCGCGGATGCCCTGGTTTGGCCTGCGCTTTTTAAGAAAACCAGCCACAGGCGCAGGAAATACCTCCGCATTTAGCTATCAGATAGATAGCAGACATCATTCATACCGGGTGGCGGTGTTTACCTATCTTTACGGCAGCTTCAACGCCGGGTGATCTGCCGGGCGCACCATGCGGGCAGGCACTCTCTACACTGGCACGATGAGCACACACCTGCTGATGATCGAAGACGACACCCGCCTGGCGCGTATGGTGGGGGAATACCTGGGCCAGTCGGGTTTCCAGTTCGCCCATGCCGCCAACGGTACGGACGGCCTGGCGCAGCTGCAGGCGGGCAGCCCCACAGAGCCGGCCGACCTGGTGATCCTGGACCTGATGCTGCCCGACATGGACGGCCTGGAAATCTGCCGCCGCATCCGTGCCCTGCCCGGCCCGATGGGCCAGGTGCCGGTGCTGATGCTCACCGCCAAGGGAGACCCGATGGACCGCATCATCGGACTGGAGCTGGGCGCCGACGACTACCTGCCCAAACCTTTCGAGCCGCGCGAGCTGCTGGCCCGCATCCGCGCCATCCTGCGCCGGCGCGGCGATGGGCCTGCAGCCCAGGCGACCACCCAGCAGGTGCTGCGTTTCGGCTCACTCGAAATCGACCGCGACGCCCGCAGCGTCACCGTGCAGGGCACGCCAAGCGAGCTGACCTCCTACCAGTTCGACCTGCTGGTGGCCCTGGCCGAACGGGCTGGCCGGGTCCTGACGCGCGACCAGATCATGGAAGCCGTGCGCGGACGTGAGCTCGAGGCCTTCGACCGCTCGATCGACGTGCACATGGGCCGCATCCGCCAGGCCATCGAGGCCGACGCCAAAAGCCCCAAGCGCATCCTCACCGTGCGTGGCGTGGGCTACGTGTTCGCGAAACAACAAGATTGACCCTGGCCATGGCCACCGCATCGCCCGTATCGACATCCACACCGCCCACCGCCATGGGCCGCATGGGCCTGCCCCTGTATGTGCGTATCTGGCTCGCGGTGGTGTTGGCGGTGGCCACGCTGACCTTCCTGGTGGGCTGGGCCTGGCGCATGGCGGCGGAACCGCCGCTGCGCGAGATCGTGGTGCGCGACGCGGCCACGGGCGAAGTCATCGGCAGCGGGGTGCGCCGCTTCGGCAGGCCCCGCCACGGACCGGATGCCCCCCCCATGCGCCCCGGCGCATCCACCCGCGACGATGCCTCCCCTGATGGTGCGGGCGACCCCGACGACGGCCCCGGCCCGCGCGGGCCCGAGTTCACCATCGCCATGCAGGACGGCCGGGCCCTGAGCGTGCACCTGCCCCGGCCGCCGCGCAGCCCCTGGAGCCGGCCGCCTTTCGGTTTCTTCTGGACGCTGGGGCTGGTAGGTATTGCCGTGGCCCTGGCCACCTACCCCATCATCCGCAAACTCACCCGCCGGCTGGAGCGCCTGCAGCAAGGGGTGGAGCAATGGGGCGCGGGCGCCCTCGGCACGCGGGTACCAGTGCAGGGGAATGACGAGGTGGCCTTCCTGGCGCAGCGCTTCAACACGGCGGCCGAACGCATCGAGGCACTGGTGAACTCCCACAAGTCGCTGCTGGCCAATGCCTCGCACGAACTGCGCTCGCCGCTGGCGCGTATCCGCATGGGCCTGGAGCTGATGCAGCCTGCGCCCGGCGTGGCACCGGCCGATGCGGGGGTGCGCTCAGAGCTGTACCGCAACATCGCCGAACTCGACCAGCTGATCGACGAAATCCTGCTGGCCAGCCGGCTGGACGCGCAGGAGGCCGACATCGGCACGGTCGAGACCATCGACCTGACCGGCCTCGCCGCCGAGGAATGCGCCCGGGTGGACGCCCTGCTGGACACCGGCGACGCACAGCGCACGGTGGAGGTGCCCGGCGTGGCCCGCCTGCTGCGCCGCGCTGTACGCAACCTGCTGGAAAACGCCCGCCGCTACAGCAATGGCGAGGTCGAGTTGCAGGTGCGCTGCGAGGCAGGCTACGCGCTGGTGCGCGTCAGCGACCATGGCCCCGGTGTGCCGCCCGCCCAGCGTGAACGTATCTTCGAGCCCTTCTACCGCCTGCCCGGCGCCAGCGAGCGTGACGGTGGTGTGGGCCTGGGCCTCTCGCTGGTGCGCACCATTGCCCAGCGCCATGGGGGCACGGTGGTCTGCCGGGATCGCGCTGATGGCGCCAAGGGCGCGTGCTTTGAATTGCGGCTGCCTCTGGCCTGATCGACTCAGTTACTCCAAGGGAGTTGACGCGCTTCGCCTTGAATGGCGGGCGCCACGGGGTTCAGTGTCTCGCCGGCCAGCACCTGCTCGTACTTTTCCAGGTAGCCCACAGCCATCCGCGCGGCACTGAAATGCGCCACTGCGCGCTGGTGGCAGGCCTGCGGATCGAAGCGGCCGGCGCGCACCGCATCGGCCAGTTCGTCGGCATGGGCAGACAGGCGGCCGCATTCTGCGGGCACCAGCTCGGGCAAGGCACCGTAAGGGGTAGAAAACACCGGGCAGCCGAAATACAGGCTCTCGATCACCGCCAGGCCAAAGGGCTCATGCCAGCGCACCGGGAAAATCAGGCCGTTGGACGCATTGAGCAACTGCGTCTTCTGCGCGCCGCCCACCATGCCGTAAAACTGCACCTGGCGCGACCAGGTGAAACGAAAGCCGCGCCGCAGGTTGAGCCGGGTGCCGCCCATGACGGCCAGGCGCACACCCGCACGGCGCGCCACGGTGATGGCGCCTTTCACGTTCTTCACCCGCCACGCGGCCTTGCCCAGGAAGTGGTGGTGGGTGCGCGGAAGCGTCCAGTCCACCGGGCCATAGGCGGCCCAGTCGAGGCCGTTGTGGACATAGGACGTGGAGCCATACCGGGCTGCGTGGTCGTGCGACACAAACACGGTGTTGCGCGGCAGCGGCCAGCCGGCGCGGGCGTTGCCGTGTTCGGTGACCACATACGGGCAGTCGGGCTGGGTGTCGGCGGTGAACTCCGGGTCAAACTGGAAGTGGGCGATGTCCACATCGGCCGGGATTTGTTCTTGCCAGTTTTTGCCGGGATCAATGGCCAGCACCTGGGCAAAGTCACAGCTGGAGCCCGCAGGCACCAGGTAAGTCACCCGGTGCCCCAGCTGCACCAGCGTCTTGCCCAGGTCCCACACCACACGTTCAGTTCCGCCATAGGCGAAGACCGGGATGGGCGCTTTATTGGCCAGCAGGATGTGCATGAAACGCCAAGCTTCGCGTTGATCAGGTTGGAGTTGTTGGCCCATCGGCCACGAAATATTTGGATGACCTTATTGGCCACCGCAACAGGTCGGCAACAGATGCACCCATAAGCGCCATCATGAACACAAAAAAGTGGTTTTCACGTGCGCTCCAAAGAGGTGAATTGAACATGCTGTCAACTATGAGGACTGTCAAAAAAGTCCAAAAAACAGCAGTTTCTTTTTTCGGGGCTTGCGCTCCATTTTGTGCAAACCTGAATAATAGAAAAACAAATAACCCAACACCTATTATTCCATTGTTGACCCAAAAAAATAAATACTGGTTATGCGGATGCCAGCGGTATTCATAGCACTTTGCAGGATCATCAATCACCTTGCATATTTCAGTATGGTATGACCCGGTGCCAGAGCCAAAAATTGGATTTTTTAAAATCAGTTCAGGGGTTTTTTTATAATTATAAAGTCTATGACCGATTGAAGAAACATGGTCTACATCTGAACGTTTTGCCTCAACCACGGCCAACTCAAAACGCTGGGATATTACCTGCGAAGTCACAAGTGTCAAAAGCAAAAAACATCCGACCAGACCAACGGTTATCAGTCTTCGATTCGCCGGAGTCGCGGCAATTGCAAAAACCAAAGCAGCCACTGCCAACAAAACATACCCCGTACGACCTTGAGATAAATGGGTAACACTCAAAACCGCCAAAAAAGCCGTTGCATAAATAATATATTTGTACAGCCGCCCATTTTCTGACCGTGCATAGTGGGCAAGCAATATAACAAAAAATGACATCATCACATTCTGAGTGATGTAGTCACCAATGACGTGATGGTCTACCCCCCAACCCCGGACATTGGTGGCAGACCAAGGCAAGGTAAACCAGATATTTGCGTAAACCGACGCCAATATAAATAACATGGAAATAGAAAATGCCGCCCAACAGCGCCGCCGCCAACGCGCATCATCAAGCAAAGAAATAAGCAAGACTGCAAAAAATAATTTGCTGTATTTTAAAAAATGCAAATAAACATTGTCAGTTGTTGCATTCGCATAAATTCCGCCAATTAATATCCATGCATACAACAAAAACAGAGGGAGTGAGAGTGGATTTTTTTTTATTACAAAATATCGCTCTTTATAACCTCCGGCCAAAATCCAGCTTAGCAAAACAAGAGCGGACAGAGTGTTGGCCAAGCCCAGGGCAACTGGAAAAGTCAAAAAAACTCCAACCATGGAGATTTTCGCAATTTCGTCGAATTTCCAATTAAAAGAGCTCTGTTGCACTCGACCACTGGAGTCTTCAGATGTGGCTGAAAAAATCATATTTATGCTTTTAATTAAAATTTATCGACCCACATCTTCTGACAAAAATCCACGATCGTAATGCAGCGCGGCATACCGAAAGAAGCACTCCAGCGCGATGAAGAAGCAGAACAGGAAACCCGCCCCACCGCCGGTGAACCCGAGGCGGAAGATATAGAGGCGGATGAAGATGGCCAGGCCCGAGGCCAGCCCGCGCAGCACACCGCCTTGTTTGCCCGCAGCGGCCCGTTTGGCGGCCCCCAGCATGGAATACTGGGTGAGTTTTTCCAGGCTGCCGCGCACCGTCTCACGCGAGTAGTGCAGCAGCTTGGCGTGGAAGACATGGCGCGGCGCGTTCTTTTCGGCATCGGCCAGGATGGGCTCTTCGTGCACCACGCCGCGGTATTCGACCAGCATGTCGCGCCGGAACATGCGCTCCAGGCTGGACTGCGACAGGAAATGTTTCAGCTCATGGCCGTAGGCCACCACGCTCCAGTGGATCTTCCAGACCGCACGGGCGTTGGAGCGCACCGCGGCCTCCACCTCGGCCTGCAGCGCGGGCGTGATGATCTCGTCGGCGTCGAGGAAGAAGATGTAGTCGCCCGTGGCCTGCGCCAGCACCCGGTTGCGCTGCACCGCGAAGCCCTGCCAGTCGGCATGGATGAGCACCTTGGCGCCCATCCGCTGGGCAATGGCCACGGTGTCGTCGGTGCTGCCGCTGTCCACCAGCACGATCTCATCGGCGAAGGCGGCGCTTTGCAGGCAGGCCGCGATGCGGTGGGCCTCGTTCTTGGTCAGCACCCCTATGGTCAGGGTGGGCCGGCGGGGTGCGACGGACTCGTTCATAGCTGCAGTTGCCAGACTCCGCGCAGCCGCCCAAAGGCGCGCGCCAGGTGCTTGGGAGAAATCAAAATGGCGCGCACCAGCACATTGGCGCAGCTCGAGGCCATCAGCCGGCGGCGGGCCTGCAGGGCTTTGGTGCGGCCGGCGTGTTTGTCGATGAAGATGATCTTGGACTGCGCGTGGTGGAAGCCCCGCCAGTATTCGGAGCGCAAAGGCGTTTTGCCCTTGACCGAACCGCGCGACAGATGGGTGACCTGCACGTCCGGCACCACGATGATCTGGCCATGGCGCTTGAAGATGCGCAGGCACAGGTCTTCGTCTTCGTAGTACAGGAAGAAGCGGGGGTCGAAGGCACCCGTGTGCGCCAGCTGCTGCATGTTGAGCAGCATCACCGCCGCACAGGCATAGCCCACGTTCAGCGGCCCCTCGGCGCCGCCGGTGCGGGGCGCCCAGTCGTCACGCGGCCAGCTGTAGTTGAGCTGGCGCTCGCCGCTCGACTCCAGCAGCTGCGGCGCCACGATGGTTGCGTCCGGCCATTCCTGCGCATGCGCGACCAGCGCAGCGATCTGCTCGGGGGTGACCAGACAGTCGGGGTTGAGCAGCAGGGCATAGGGCGTGGTCACCTGCGCCAGGCCGGCGTTGTTGGCCACGCCGTAACCCTGGTTGCGCGGCATACGGATGATGGTGGCACCCGGCATGGCGGCCGACACGGCCGCGCAGGAGTCGTCCCCGCTGGCGTTGTCCACCACGATGACATGCGGCACACCACGCAGCCCTTGAGCGAGCGCGGGCACACAGTGGCTGCTGTTGTAGGTGACCGTGAGCACGGTCACCTGGTTCAGCAGGGCAGCCTGGTCCAGATCCACAAATTCACGCGCAGAAGCAATCGGCAAAAGCGACGATCAGGCGATCAGTGGTGGTGGGCGACGGTTTCGCCCGCCTTGAGCTGGTACACCGTGCCGCAATAAGGGCACTTGGCGGCGCCGCTGCGGCCCACGTCGAGGTAGACGCGGGGGTGGCCGTTCCATAGCTTCATTTCGGCCTTGGGATTCGGACAGAACACGCCGCCCTGGGCGTTCAGGTCTTTGGCCAGCAGTTCGACGGGTGCGGTATGGGTTGCCATGTTCAAACCTTCGTCAGCCAGTGGGCGTATTTGGGATTCTTGCCGTTCACGATATCGAAGAACGCGCTCTGGATCTTCTCAGTGATGGGCCCGCGCGAACCGGCACCGATCTCGATGCGGTCGAGCTCACGGATGGGGGTCACTTCGGCGGCCGTGCCGGTGAAGAAGGCTTCGTCGGCGATGTACACCTCGTCCCGGGTGATGCGCTTCTGCACCACTTCGATACCCAGGTCCTTGGCGATGTGGAAGATGGTGTTGCGGGTGATGCCGTTGAGGGCGCCGGCCGACAGGTCGGGCGTGTAGATGACGCCGTTCTTCACCACGAAGATGTTCTCGCCAGCGCCTTCGGACACAAAACCGGAGGCGTCGAGCAGCAGGGCTTCGTCGTAGCCGTCTTCCGTGGCTTCCATGTTGGCCAGGATGGAGTTGCTGTAGTTGCTGACCGCCTTGGCCTGCGTCATCGTGATGTTGACGTGGTGGCGGGTGTAGCTGCTGGTCTTCACGCGGATGCCGCGCTTCAGGCCTTCTTCACCCAGGTACGCACCCCAGGCCCAGGCCGCCACCATCAGGTGGATGGTGTTGCCCTTGGGGCTGACACCCAGCTTTTGCGAACCGATCCAGGTCAGCGGGCGCAGGTAGCAGCTTTCCAGCTTGTTCTCGCGCACCACAGCCTTCTGGGCCTCGTTCACCTCTTCCTTGGTGAAGGGGATCTTCATCCGCAGGATCTTGGCGCTGTTGAACAGGCGTTCGGTGTGCTCCTCCAGGCGAAAGATGGCCGTGCCGTCCGCCGTGTTGTAGGCCCGCACCCCTTCAAAAGCGCCGCAACCGTAGTGCAGCGTGTGGGTCAGCACATGGATCTTGGCGTCGCGCCAGTCAACCATCTGGCCGTCCATCCAGATCTTGCCGTCGCGGTCGGCCATCGAGGGGGGTAGGGAGCTCATCTTTTGCGTCCTTCGAGGGGAAATCGGGGGGAATACGAGGTGAAAGAGTCACCAAACCGCCGATTTTACGGCGCGGCGGCCGCCATCAAGCCTTGTCGGCCTGCGCTGCAGGGGCAATGGGCTCCGGGGCAGCCTCGGACACCGGGGGACGGAACAAGGTCCATTTCACCAGTTTGCCGTCCTGGAATTCGGCCGTGACGTGTGAATCCGAGCCATCGGTCCAGCGGTAGATTTCGGGCTGCACATCGGCGGGCGACTGCAAAGCGCCAAGCGAACGGGTCATGGCAATCACATGTAACAGCGTCACCTTCGGCTTGAGTTTGGCGTTCATCATCACCGCGCTGGCCACATACCCCACAGGCCGGTCGGAGGCCCGGCGCAACACCTGCATCATGCGGGTCCAGTGCAGCAGCAGCCACATCATGACCACGCCCAGCACAGCGAACACCCCCATCCAGCGGTATTCGTACCACGCAGCGGCCAAAGCCACCAGGATGCCAACGGGCACCACGATCTTCTGAAAATTCATGGGCTGCATTTTCGCAGACCGCCGTGACCCGCAGGCGCAGCGGCTGCGGCGGGCCTGAACGAAGCGTCAAGAGGCATCAAGCGGCCGGGACAGAATGGAGCGGGCTACCGCGCTGTGCGGATGGTCTCTCAGGTAGTCCTGCTGCGTTTTTTCAAGCCGTTGCACAGCCGTGTCTTTACCCACAGCCCGGAGCCGAGACAGGTACCCGCGATCGGCGAAAGCAAAAGCTGCTCTGGGGTCTTTCAGCCCGACCATCGCATGGGTATGCAGGAATTCGATGAACCGTGCCTCGTCATGCAAAAGGTTCTCGACAGACGCCAGCCAATCGGAATACGTGGTCACCCCACCCGCACCCAGTTCGCTGACCGCGCCACTGAACGCAGGCGCATGGTTCAGCAGCAGAGACAGCATTTCTGCACGGTCCGCATCCGACAGTTTTTCGGTCACAAAGGGGTTGGCTGCGATGGAGGCAAAGGCCACCTCGGCGCCATAGCGGTTCCGGGAGTCGATGATTTCCCGAAAAATAGCTGGTGCTTCCGGTTCCGACACGCCGAGCATGTGCCCCAGTTCGCCGAAATACTCCTTGTCACTGATAACCCCTTGCGCCAGGCTGGCCCGCAAGAGCGCACGCGTATCGGCGAAGTTGCCTGCCCGTGCATACGCAAAAACAGCCTGCCGAACCTCATCACGCCGCGCACCCCCATAGCCAGCCACCAGCTCATGGACGTAACCCGGATGGCGTTGAACCGCCTCCAGGACTTGCGCCTCCCGCACCCCGGGCAATACCTGTAAGCCCGGCACCACAAAGTACTGGCCCACCAATACAAGTGTCAGACACACAGCAATAACGGCCATCACCCCGACCATACGGGGCGTCCGTGGGCTCGCCAGGGTTTCGCGCACTGGCCTTTCGCGGGACTCATGGGCTTTCATGCGTCACCCCAACCCGCGCACCACATCCATCGCCTCCTCCACCCGGTCCACTGCGTGGATGGTGAGGCCCTCGATGGGTTTCTTCGGCGCGTTGGCCTTGGGCACCACGGCCACGCTGAAGCCGAGTTTGGCGGCTTCTTTCAGGCGTTCCTGGCCGCGCGGGGCGGGGCGCACTTCGCCGGCCAGGCCGACTTCGCCGAACACCATGAAGCCCTTGGGCAAGGCCTTGCCGCGCAGGCTGGAGCTGATGGCCAGCAGCACGGCCAGGTCGGCGGCGGGCTCGCTGATGCGCACACCGCCCACGGCGTTGACGAACACGTCCTGGTCCATGGTGGCGATGCCGGCGTGGCGGTGCAGCACCGCCAGCAGCATGGCCAGGCGGTCGCGGTCCAGGCCCACGCTCAGTCGGCGCGGGCTGGGACCACCGGTGTCTACCAGCGCCTGGATCTCGACCAGCATGGGCCGCGTGCCCTCCAGCGTGACCAGCACGCAGCTGCCGGGCACGGGCTCGCTGTGCTGGCTCAGGAAGATGGCGCTGGGGTTGCTCACGCCCTTGAGCCCCTTCTCGGTCATGGCGAACACGCCGATTTCGTTGACGGCGCCAAAGCGGTTTTTGATGGCGCGCACCAGCCGGTAGCTGCTATGGGTGTCGCCCTCGAAGTACAGCACCGTGTCTACCATGTGCTCCAGCACCCGCGGGCCGGCCAGGGCGCCCTCTTTGGTGACGTGGCCGACCAGCACCACGGCGATGCCGGTGGCCTTGGCCATGCGGGTGAGGTGGGCGGCACATTCCCGCACCTGGGCCACCGAGCCGGGGGCCGAGGTGAGCTGGTCCGAATACACCGTCTGGATCGAATCGATCACCGCGATGGCGGGCTGCAGCTTGTCCAGCGTGGCGAGGATTTTTTCGAGCTGGATTTCGGCCAGCACCTGCACCCGGCTGCCGTCCAGCCCCAGCCGGCGTGAGCGCAACGCCACCTGGGCGCCGCTTTCTTCGCCAGTGACATACAACGTAGGCTGGCCGCTGCGCTGCAGCGCGTCCAGCGCCTGCAGCAGCAGGGTGGACTTGCCGATGCCGGGGTCGCCACCGATCAGCACCACGCCGCCTTCCACGATGCCGCCGCCCAGCACGCGGTCCAGCTCATCCATGCCGGTGGGGGTGCGGGCCATGTCGGTAGCGTCGATGTCGGACAACACGGCCACGTCGGCGGTGGCGGCCAGGGCCTGGTACTGCTGGCTGTAGCGGTTCTTGCCGCTGCCGCCGGATTCGGCCACCGACTCCACCAGCGTGTTCCAGGCGTTGCAGTGCGGGCATTTGCCCAGCCAGCGCGGGCTGGTGCCGCCACAGTCGGAGCAGGTGAAGATCGTTTTTTCCTTGGCCATGCAAGGAGTCTATCGCCCGCCCTGTGCGCACCTCACAGGCTGTTTGTAAACTGGGCAACCTCACCTTTAGCCGATGCCGAAGGCGCACGCATGGGCGAGGGCAAACGCAACAACTTCACCGAACACCTGGACGCCTGACCATGCACACCCCGATCAACCCGTTCAAACAGGCCCTGCAACAAGGCCGCCCCCAGATTGGCCTGTGGCTGGGCCTGGCCGATGCCTATGTGAGTGAGCTGCTGGCCGGCACCGGCTACGACTGGCTGCTGGTGGACGGCGAACACGCGCCCAACGACCTGCGCTCCACGCTGAGCCAGCTGCAGGCCATCGACAGCGCTCGCCTGGCCCTGCCCGCGGACGACGCATCCGCCCACGCGGTGGTGCGTATCCCGCATGGCGACGCCGCACTTATCAAACAAAACCTCGACATCGGCGCCCAGACCCTGCTGGTGCCCATGGTGGACACCGCCGCGCAAAGTGCCCACCTGGCGCAGGCCTGCCGTTATCCACCCGAGGGCTTTCGCGGCATGGGCAGTGCGCTGGCACGGGCCTCGCGCTGGCAGCAGTACCCCGGCTACGTCCATGAGGCCAATGCCCAGGTCTGCCTGCTGGTGCAGGCCGAGACGGCAGATGCCATGCACAACCTGGATGCCATCGCCGCCACCCCCGGCGTGGATGGCGTCTTCATCGGCCCGGCCGACCTGTCGGCTTCGATGGGCTACCCCGGCAACCCGGGCCACCCTGCGGTGCAGGCGGCCATTGCCGACGGTATCCGCCGCATCCGCGCGGCGGGCAAGGCGCCGGGCATCCTGTCCACCACCGAGGAGCAGGCGCGCAAATGGCTGGACGCGGGCGCGCTGTTCGTCGCGGTGGGGGTGGACACCATCCTGCTGAAGAAGGCAGCGATGGACTTGCTGGCGCGTTTCCGTGCGCCCGCAGCGCCCGGTGCCACACAGCCGCCGGGCTACTGAATCACTATCTTTTCAATAGCATCATGCTGAGGTATTACCTGGGCATGGCGGCATTTTGTTCAGTCAGTGACGACGGGAACCCGGGGCGCCAGCGCGCACATCAACTCATAGCCCACGGTGCCAGCGGCCTGCGCCACTTCATCAATGGACAGCAGCGCGCCGCCTTGTCCGGCACTGGCGCGGCCCCACAGCGTGACCTCGCTGCCAAAGCCGGCCTGGGGCACGGGGGTCAGGTCCACCACCAGCATGTCCATACTTACCCGGCCGACCAAACGGGTGCGCACCCCGTCCACCAGCACGGGGGCGCCGGTGCTGCAGTGGCGCGGGTAGCCGTCGGCATAGCCACAGGCCACGATGCCGATGCGCAGCGGCTGCTCGGCGGTGAACAAGGAGCCATATCCCACGCTGCCGCCTGCCGGCAGGTCCTGAACAGCTATTATTTTTGAAGCAAGCGTCATGGTGGGCTGCAAGCCCCAGTGCGCGGCGCCGTGCTCGGGGAAATCGGGTACGCCGCCATAGAGCACGATGCCCGGGCGCACCCAGTCGGCGCGCACCCGGCTGTCGTCGGCATGGCGCAGCACGGCGGCGCTGTTGCTCAGCGAGCGTTCGCCCGGCAAATCCTGCGTGGCCGCTTCGAAGGCCGCAAGCTGGTGGGCGATGCCGCGCGGCGCATCGGCGTCGCTGAAGTGGGTCATGAAGCTCACCTCGTCCACCTGCGGCAAGGCGTTGAGGCGGGCCCAGGCGGCGCGGTAGCGTTCGGGGGTGAAACCCAGGCGGTTCATGCCCGAATTCATCTTCAGGAAGACGCGGTGCGGCACATGGGTCTTGTGGCTGCTGAGCATGTCGATCTGCTCGTCGCAGTGCACCGCATGCCACAGGCCCAGGCGCGAGCACAGCTCCAGGTCACGCGGCTCGAACACGCCTTCGAGCAGCAGGATGGGACCACGCCAGCCCAGCGAGCGCACCCGCTCGGCCTCGGCCAGGTCGAGCAGCGCAAAGCCATCGGCGCCACGCAGGCCATCGAACACGCGCTCAATGCCATGGCCATAGGCATTGGCCTTGACCACCGCCCAGACCTTGGCGTCCAGGGCAGACTGGCGCACACGGGCGAGGTTGTGGCGCAGGGCGGCGGTGTGGATGGTGGCAAGAATGGGACGCGGCATAAAAGGGGCTTTTCAGAAATGCGGGCAACTCAACGGGGCATTGTGGCACCGGCCATGGGGGGTGCGTGATATAACCGCGCATCCTTTGAGACAGCCACCACACGAGTCTTTCTGCCTAGGCACTCTGCCGGGTGCCACGAGCCTGCCGAATCCATGAAGCGCGGTTTCTACACCATCATGTCAGCCCAGTTCTTTTCGTCACTGGCTGACAACGCGCTTTTTGTCGCGGCCGTGGAGCTGATCCGCATCAGCGGCGGGGCTGAATGGGAACGCGCGGCGCTGGTGCCGATCTTCGCGGTGTTCTATGTGATGCTGGCCCCGCTGGTGGGCGCCTTTGCCGACGCACTGCCCAAAGGCAAGGTCATGTTCATCAGCAATGCCATCAAGGTGGTGGGCTGCCTGATGATGCTGTTCGGCACCCACCCGTTGCTGTCGTATGCCATCGTCGGCCTGGGCGCCGCCGCCTACTCGCCAGCCAAGTACGGCATCCTCACCGAGTTACTGCCCGCCTCGCAGCTGGTCAAGGCCAACGGCTGGATCGAGGGGCTCACCATCGCCTCCATCATCCTGGGCATCCTGCTGGGCGGCATCCTGCTGGGCCCTGCCCTGTCGGAGCGGCTGCTGAGCTTCGATTTCC
>Ga0208564_1000663_pt1 | contig 31309 bp, 26 predicted proteins | sample AD_UKC073_MetaG_FD_184439 | JGI IMG/M metagenome (GOLD analysis project Ga0208564, IMG submission 184439) | Active sludge microbial communities of municipal wastewater-treating anaerobic digesters from USA - AD_UKC073_MetaG (SPAdes) (version 2) | ecosystem: Engineered > Bioreactor > Anaerobic >... | reverse complement strand
TGCTCTGTTTGGCAATCGAAAAGTTCATAGTTCGGCAGTCAAAAAGTGCATAGGCTACCACCACGCCCGGGGTCGGATCTCAGGGCCCTATTGGGCCGGGTCGTTTTTGTAAATAGTGTTTTGTTGGGGGTGGGCACCTCCAACGTCATCTGGGACATGCAATTGGGAGAGGGCGTGCCGTAGACGGTAGCTCTCCCCTGTGAATGCAAGCACATGTCCGTGATGAACAAGCCTGTCAATGAGCGCGGCAGTGAGCCGGCTGTCGTTGATTACCGTGTTCCATTGTCCGAACTCAAGGTTCGTAGTGATGGCTACGCTTCGGCGCTCATAGCAGCTGGCGATTACTTGGAACAAGAGCTCTGCTGCGTGACGGGGTAGAGGTAAGAAGCCCAGTTCATCCACGATAAGCAGATCGCATGATTCGAGATCGCGTATTAAGCTTCCAAGAGTCCCTTTTGCGTTCTTCTCCAGCAAGCGGTTTGCCAGATCAACTGTCTGAAAGAATCGGACCTCCTTTCCGCTGAGGACAGCCTTAAGCCCCAGCGCTATCACAAGATGAGTTTTGCCTGTCCCCACGCCGCCCATGCAAATCAGGGACTCCTTCTCATCGATGAACCTCAGTTCGGTTAGATGTTCTATCGTGGTTTGGGGCGGCAATATGATGTTGTCCCAGGAGAACTCCTTCAGCGTCTTGGTTTGCGGAAACCCTGCACGCTTCAACCTTCGCCGGTTTCGATTCTTCTCTCGGTTTCTTAGCTCTTCTGCAAATAGATCAGTCAGGAATTGCTCTCTGCTTTCAAAGGGTATTTCATTGTAGGTCTGGCTCACCGAACCGAGTTTGAGCATCTTACACTGCTTCTGAAGCAAAGAGTCTGTCATGCCTTGACCACTCCTTCAGCCCGTGCAGGCAAGAGCTTGTCGTAGACTGCGGAATCTGGATTGTAAGCTGCTACTTCAATTGGCGTGTATCCCTCGGCAATAGGTTCGGGAAGCCCGTTTTCGGGGTTAAGCGCATACAGCTTGAGCTCAACGTTCGCGGGGTTGGCGCGCCTATCGGCTGGCAACGCCTCAAGCGCCTCAGCTACTTCGTCTATGGAATACATCTTCAGCATGTCTCTCACGAACCGTACTCTAGCTGACCGTTCCGATGCATTCGCCTCCTTGAGGTAGGCTTGGACCGCCTTCGGAAGATAGCGGAACATAGCTGAATGCACGGCAGCTCGTGGCCTACGTGAGTAGATCTCAAAATGGGCCAGCCAGTCAATTGGTTGCTCTTTGAGCATGTAGTGCCTTGGCAGCGTTGTGAGCGCTTCGCCTTCCCGGTTCCGCACCTCGATGCGATCCCAATACACACTGAGCAAAACCTTCTGCCGTGGTCTCCCCTGTGGCACTGAATAGGTTTCCGACTCGAAGCGGAATTGAGCATAGTTGTTTAATACTGCAGCATCAAGCCGCACAGCCTCGAATGGAACGCTTGGGAGCAGCAGCAACGCTGATTGCTCTTCTCGCCACATGTCGGCTATAGTCCTGCCCTTCTTGTAATGAATGCGATCCATGTCGCGGATAGCCTTAATTGCTAGTTGTTCGCCGAGCTCCTCGAAACTGTTGAGGGGCTGAAGAGGGCATAGCCATTGCCGGCGTGAGTATCCTACCTTGTTTTCAACATTTCCTTTCTCGTTGCCTCGAGCCGGCGCACAGAAATCAACATCGAAGCGATAATGGAGCTGAAAGCGCATGAACGCCTCCGTAAGCGTGCGTTCTTCGCCCTTCCCTATGGTTGCTACCATAGTCGTCGCATTGTCCAATACTAGCCTCTGCGGCACACCCCCTGCCTGCTCAAACAGAAGGCGAAGACCCTCCAGAAGGCACTCACCGTTCTCTGATGGCATTGGAACCGCAAAGCCAGCGTTTGACCATGGAAACGAAAGAACAAGCGCCTTGGCTTCCACGATCTTTCCATCCCGAACACAGCGGATTGTTCCGAAATCCGCCTGGGCTTCTCCAGGTTCGTGCACGAGTTCAACGTAGGCCGTGGGTTCGGGTTCTTCCTTGAGCAACTCTTTCCGCCGATTTCGAACATACTCCCTAACTGTGCGTTCACTGCCTTCGAAGCCATGCTTCTCTCTTAGCTCACTGTAAATGGCTGCAGCATTTCGCCGATCCTTTCTCTGCAGCAACTGATCCTCAAGCAGCCAGGTATCTACAATGTCTGCCACGGGATCCATTACAGGCCTACGCTTCTTTCTAACCGTAGGCGGCGATTCATTCCAGTCCTCCTTGTAAGCATATTTTGCCGCCGTTCTCCAACACACGTCGACTTTCCTGGCAATTTCGCTGATAGATGCACCTTCGTTTTCGAAGGCATGCTTGATATAATACTGTACAGGCATAGCGATCACTCCACGTTACCTCCCCTATTGGTCACATCCAAATCTAGGGAGGTATTCTTGTGGCGTGGTGGTTATGCCTTCTTAATCTTCAATTTCTCCTGTGACATTTTCGCTGCCGTTCTCTGTATTTCTATTATGCCGAAAACACCCATGCCCAGGTCTTCAACCCGGCACGTATTGGCCAGCGTGTACCAGAGCTCCCACACACCATACCAGTTTGCAATATAGCTATTGCGAGCTTTTTTCAAATTGAGCTGCGCTCGCTCCAGGTCCACTAACAGCAATTCGCCGTCTTTATACGACTTCAAAGCTGTATCATAGGACTCTTGGGATTGCTCAAGCTGCTTCACCCATTTGGTTGCGGACCATACCGAAATATGCAATTGCTCAAGGCTTTTCTCCACATTCTCTGCCAATGCCTCACGCCTTTCAGTTACCGACTGCCTCTTTTGATCCACATTGATCTCTGCCTTCTGTGCTTCGAGAGAGCGCGAAAGCGAGATGCTCCATGTGGCCGACGCTACAAACTTGGGAACGCTGCTCCCTGACGGAAATTGAACCTCTGCAGACACCGTAGGAAGCAGACTTTTGATTGCTTCAAGTTCCCGGATGGACGAATCTAGGCCCAATTCTGCCTGAGCAAGCTCGACATCGCTCTCGAACGCTGCCTCGATCATCACATCAAGCGAAGGCATGTCCAACGAAAACTGCGGAAGATCTTCCAGCTCTGCCTCTAACATGTCGACACCGGCCAGCTTGCTCAGTTCTCTCCTAGCCCACCGCTCCTCGTTTTCCGCCTTCACCAGGGCGATTTCAGCATCGAGTACAGAAAGCTCTGCTTGCTCCACGTCTCTTTCCGTAGAGAGCCCAACCTGGCATCTTTTCGTTGCTATCTCAAGTGCAGTCTGGGCAAGCCGCCACTCCCCTTCAGCCGTCTCCCGATTCTTCTGGGACTTCAGCGCGCCAATATAGGCTTTCTGCGCCTTGAGCTTTATTGACGACTCTGATGCATCCAGCTTCATCCTTGCCATATCCGTCGATACCTTGGCGTCCTCACTGGCTCCCGAATGGCCAAACAGTCGCTGAGCGATACCTTCATCCGAACCCGCAAGCCAAGTGTGTGGAAGGGTATATGATAGCTTGAGAGAACCCGAAGACTTGTTCAAATCGTAAGCTGCGTTCAAGCTGATCCTGTCAGTTATCGGGAGTTTGGCGGAAACCTTCTCAGCATCGCCGCGGTCTCCTGTGGATTCAGTTAACTGACTAGCGCTCGACATTCCGCTGGAGATGGTTATGGATGCTGAACGAACGGGCACGCTCAGTCCCTCGCCAATCAGCGCAAGTTCCAGCGGCTGTCGAGCTTGCGGACTGTTCTTCCAGACGTTGACAGCAGCATCCGCAAACGTGTCGATTGACCAGCGTGCCCCGAATGTCCCGTCAGCCGCTGCCCCAGAAGAGGCCGCCAGAATCAGCATGATGATGAAAATCGGCATTCTTCTGCCAACGCTAGCCCTCATGCGCCATCCCTCACATTCCTTATCATTCGTATCTCAACCCCACGATGGGATCGAGCTTTGCCCCCTTGTATGCAGGGTATGCCCCAAAGAACACTCCCACTATCAATGACAGAGTAAATCCCAACGCCACTGATTTCATGTCCACCGCAGTGGGCCAGCTGAACACTTGGCTCACGATGCGGGACCCAACCAAACCGACAACGATTCCAAGAAGGCCCCCGGCAAGACTCAAAGCAGCGGCCTCCAACATGAACTGGGACAAGATCTCATGCTCCTTTGCTCCAATAGCCTTGCGTATGCCTATCTCGCGAGTCCGTTCAGTCACTGAAACTAGCATTATGTTCATGATCCCGATACCCCCCACGACCAGCGACACCGCTGCAATGCCTGACAACAGCAATGTCATGGTGTCAGTCACATCAGATGCTACTTCCAGCATATCGGCTTGGTTAGATATCCTGAATGAGTCTTCGTCGCCGGTAGCCATCATGAGCATGGCGTATATCTGACTGTAGGCAAGATCCATTGATGAAGCGTCTACTGCTTGGGCAATGATTGTGTTTATGTTCTTGCTCCCGGTTATACGACGCTGCATCGTCGTATACGGCACATACATGGCGTTATCCGAACTTGCGAATCCGCTGTCGCCCTGGCGTTGCGCGACGCCTATCACCGTGAAACGCACTCTGTCAAGCCGGACTTTCTGACCCAGGGGATTATCATCTCCGAAGAGTTCTTCCGCCAGATCCGCCCCGAGAACGCAATTCCATGAACCTTTGTCGATATCCGCATCAGTCAGAAAGGAGCCTTGCGCTAACTTCAGGTTCCTTACCGAAGGATAGTTTGCTGAGGTGCCAGTTACGGTTGTGCTGAGACCTTCTGCTCCGTGCACTACTGTGCTCTGCCTTTGCACCTGTGGCACTACCTCGCCAACGGTGTTGATGCTTTCAATGATCGGCAGAATATCGGAGGTAATAACAGATCTCAAGCTTCTATATCCGCTGCTTATGGTTATCAGATTCGAACCTAGTCTCTGTATTTGCGACTGCGTCTGCACCTTAGCCCCAGTGCCTATCGATACGGTGATGATCACAGCCGATACACCGATTATCACGCCGAGAGCCGTCAGTATTGAACGAAACGGATTACTTGTAACCCCGCTCAAGGCGAGTCTCAGATAGTCGGCAGGCCTCACTTGTCTACACCCCCTCCAAAGCGCGAACATCCTCAATGCACTCGCCGTCCCTGAACGTCAGCACTCTAGGTGTATGGGCTGCAATGTCAGGATCATGGGTAACGATTACCACAGTTATCCCCCGTTTGTTCATGTCGGCAAGGATGTCCATGATCTCGTAGCTCGATTTGGTGTCCAGATTTCCAGTGGGTTCGTCTGCCAGAACTACGCGGGGATTGCTTACCAGGGCACGGGCGATGGCGACCCTCTGCTGTTGGCCTCCAGAAAGCTCATTTGGTCTGTGGGATGCCCTGTCCGCAAGGCCCACCATGTCCAAGGCGCGGATGGCTTCTTCCCGTCTGATGCGAGGATGGACTCCCGCATATACCAACGGCAGCTCCACATTGCCTACGGCAGTCAGTTTAGGCAGCAAATTAAAGGACTGAAAGACAAAGCCCATGATCTTGTTTCTAACTTCTGCCAGCTCGTCTGAGCCAAGGCTCCCAACTAAGCAGCCATCCAGCCAGTATTCGCCAGAGGTGGGCTTGTCAAGGCATCCAACTATGTTCAGCAGGGTAGACTTGCCCGATCCCGACTGGCCCATGATCGACACGAACTCGCCTTCGTCCACTGCCAAGTCGACTCCTTTCAATGCACGAACCTCTATAGATCCCTTTCCCATGGAGTAGGTTTTGCTGACTTCCTTCAATTCGATGAGACTCATTGCCATCGCCCCTATCTCTGAGGTGGAGCGAATCCGCCGCTCGGACCGCCCATGCCAGGGACTCCGGTCGGCGCCTCGCCGGGCATCATCCCCGGCATGCCTTGCTCTGGTTCACGTCCTGCAGAGCCCTGATCCTCATTTGATGATACAGCCCTAGGATTTGGAACTGCCACCATGTCTCCGAGATTCAGACCGTCCACAATCTCAGTTCCGCCATCAGTTGCGAGACCGACGATAACAGGGCGCAACTGTACACTGCCATCAGCATTGTAGATGCGGGCCACAGTCTCGCCTCTGCGCGTTTCCAAAACACTGTTGGGGACGATGAGCGCGTTCTCGACTCGATCCACCATGATGCTGGCCTCAGCGCTCATCCCCGGGCGTACATCTTGAGTGGGGTTGTCCAGTCTGATGTCTACATTGAATACAACCACGCCAGACTGGTTTTGACCGATTTTTCCCACAAAACACACGTTGCCAGCATATTTCCGATCGTCCAATGCGTCCATGACAACCTCGGCGCCTTGCCCTACCTCGACAGAGCCTATGTCATACTCATCAACGGTCACTCTGACCACTACATCGCTGAGGTCTGTAATTACGGCGACAGGATTGGATGTAGACACGCCCGCGCCGACTGTCGCCTTCACGCTGCTTACCACCCCACTGATCGGGGCCCAGATCACACTGTCGCTGGCTTTGGTAACAAGGCGATCCAGCTTTAGCGCTGCCGCATTATAGGACTCTTTGGCCTGCAGCACATCTGACTCGGCTGACCTGAGTTCCTTCTCAGTCGCCGCCCCCTTTGCATGGAGACTCCGGATTTTCTCGAGGGCAACTTCCGAAGACGCCAAGTTCTCCCGCTTCTGCCTCTCTTCAGCCTCAGTCTGCTGCACCTCCAATTCATCGCGTTCCAACCTGATCAACACGTCCCCCGCTCTAACCTCGGTTCCCTCGTCCACATCCACCCGGGCGACGATGCCCGCCTTGCTTGGATATACGTCGACAGTCCGAATGGTCTGCACATTGCCTGTGGCATAGATGTCAGTTGAGAGCTCTCCCCGTCTGACCTCGATAGGTATGTATGGGTTGCTCGCGGCTCCTGGCTTCGACCTGGAGCGATTCCACCACATGAATCCGGCACCGCCCGCCACGGCAATCAGCAACACAATGATCACAGCAGTTTTGCTTCGTTTCATGCCTTCGACCTCCATCACTCACCGCCTGAGCACAGATTACCAGCGTCATGTGTCGGGAATGTGAACACATGATGAACTTTTGCCTTCTCTTCCAGCCTCTAGGGTTCCCGGACGGCTTCGAAGAGACACTGAACACTTCTGAGTGCCAAATGTCCGAAAGCAGAAAATGGGCGATGTGAATGTGAAGATATTGGAGGGATAAGTAAAAACGTGCCTCAGGGAAGACTGGATAGTGCAACGCATCAGCGCTCTTCATGTAATCTTGATCTGTGGTGGGTCAGGATTGTGGCCCTTAGGCGGGTTTAGGAAGCCTGCGCACCAGCTTTGTAGAACAACCAATTACAGTGTGCGGAAAGGAGGCGATTGGGCTAGATCGGATTCAAACTAAGAATAGCACTAGACCCCGTTTCATGGATGCATACCTGTGACCTGTGAATTTCCCGACACGGTTTTGTCATAGCGCCAGTGATTACCATATTGCTGTATGGCCAGTCAAAGAGCGTGATGGAGGGGTTCTTAGCTGCAATCTCAATCATGTGATGTGCGAGCCTGAAGCGGGGATTGTCGATAAGTGTCTAAGCCCTGACCAAATGGCCCGTACTGAGTCATCTATCGCCTAGAACGTGAAGCGGGAGTTTCCGTTGGACGGACGATAATCCTCAATCAGCAAAGTGAATCCATGATGCCCCAAATTACGATCTAACGTCCACACACCTTCTCATTTTGCTTGGTGTGTTGTACGCGTATACGAAGGCTCCCTCTTAACTGCATACGCACTGTTTCGGGCACAGTATTCTCGGGGCCCGGCCCACATGTTCTTTTTCGGGTTCAGCTCTGGAGAATACGAATGTCCCAACTGTTTTTGCTGTATTCATGACCCTTTGAACTACGGTTTGTAACCGCATCGTCTATATCCTTCGGTGAACGGACTTCTGCTGCCGCTTCTGTGATCCGTAGCAGCCTCCATGACTTGCTTGTTCCGCCAATCTACGTATCTTCAGACAAAGATACTGGAACATCCAAGCATCTAGGCTTTCGTAACCTTAAGCTGTCAGCCATCATATTAGCTAACTTGGGCTATGGAAGCTGAAAACTGTTCACTGTCGGGTTGCTCAGCTATAACATCCCCGTGGGAAGCCAAGCATGCCTGATTGCCGTGATAGACAACTCTCCCGGCACAATCCAGTTATCACTCGATGAATACCGCTGAATACCAGTTGGGCGTTTCATCCTCGCTCTTGAGAGTATCCAACGGCAGGCCGAAGCGGTGCACAGTCTTGAAAACGTCAATGCCCACACTGTGAAAGGCCGGACGCGCCTTTTGGGGATTGGCGCACGGCTTACCGACAAATCCAGCGCATTGCCCGCATATGGCGCAATCGCTAAGTGAAAAGGCCAGATAATATCCGCGCAAAAAGGCTTCGCGTTCAATGCCGAAGGAGACATCCTGCGAAATACGTTTATCCGTAGAATGAATGATAATCCCCCAAGAATAACGGCGCAACACCTGTTCATACTCCCAAGGTCTAAGAGAAAGAGGCCGAGAGGGGCAAGTGTGCCCATAGCCCCAGTCACCGCAACCAAAAGCGCACTTTAAGATAGTCCGCGGATCGAATACGATATCACTGATTTCAAAGGGGACGGCATGATCAGCCCCCCACTCCAAGGCCAGATCCACGAAGTACTCGGCATCCATAAGCCACTACACCTCTTTGGAAGTTTCAACTTGGTCAGTCTCCAAGATAGGATTCCTCAACTTAATCCCGTAACCAATGCCGCGGCCTCCTCAGGCAAAAACAAATCCGATGCTAACCGTCGGGCTCGTTTGAGACAAGCCGGGGCACTCATCCTATTGCCACAGTATCCGTAAAGCCTCTTCCAGCTCGACATTTTCTCCGCTTCATTCTCATCTAGCAACTTCCCGTACGGATGGCTTGCCACCTAGGAGATCCCGAATTCCCATCGCCAACGCTCACGCGCTTCGAGTTGATGAGCGCTTTTGTCGACAACCTGACTCCGTCTGAAATTCAGACCTTGGCCGCTTAGGAATGCTCAGAATACCCCAGTGCCTCGGGCATGAAGCCCTGCTGATGTTATGATTATACCAAACTCAAGGAGGTTAGAGGAGAAAGCTGTGTCAGGATCCCCCATCATGACAACACCCGGCTAACGCGAAGAGGAGTATGTCCTGAGCGGGGCGAACTGAGCTATTGATTGAAACGCATGCTCATGGAGGAGATCATGATCCGAAGAAAGACCTTTCCGCTCGTCCTTATCAGTCTTTCCCTCATTCTCGTTCTCTGGGCACAGCCCGGGGATCCGGGAATGTCTTCCCGTTTCTCCTTCGCTGCTGTTGGAGACGCCCTTATCCACCAAGGTGTGTACAACGCCGCCAGAGTAGAGGACGACGCCTTCGATTTTCGCCCTATGCTCCGCCTCATCGCCGACCGCATTGCCCGCCACGACCTCGCCTTCTACAACCAGGAGACAATCCTAGGCGGCGTCGAGCTCGGTCTGTCGACGTACCCACGCTTCAACTCCCCTCAGGAGGTAGGGGACGCCTTTATCGACACCGGGTTCAACCTCGTATCATTAGCGAACAACCACACCCTGGATCGAGGGGAAAATGCTGTTCTGTGCTCTCTGGAGTATTGGAGCGGTAAAGAAAGCGTCCTCACAGCCGGAAGCTACTTTAGCCAGACGGATCGGGACGAAATACAGACGGTGGAGGTAAATGGCATCACGTGTGCGTTCCTTGCCTATACCACCCTCACCAACGGCCTGAGACCCCCCAATGGCAAGGCATACTACGTGAACGTCTACGACCCCGAGACAGCCAGGGCCGATGTGGAGAAAGCCAGGGCTAATGCTGATGTGGTCATCGTCTCCATGCACTGGGGTGATGAATACGTTTTCGCACCTACTAAGGAGCAGACGGAGATAGCGGAGCACCTCGCGGAGCTCGGCGTCCACATAATAGTGGGACACCACCCTCACGTAGTGCAGCCGGTAACCATGGTAGGCGATACTCTGGTCATCTACTCCCTGGGCAACTTTCTCTCCGCCCAAAAGGAGCTGTTTAAACTGGTCGGCCTTCTTGTCTCGCTCGACGTAGTCAAGACGGAGACGCCCGAGGGCGTGAAGATCAGTCTGGAAAACGTCACCGGGACCCTCCTATACAATCCCCGTCACTCCCCTCTAGGGCGCTACGTGGTAGTTCCTTTCGACATGATGACTGAAGCGATCCTCAAGGATTTCGATAAAGTCCACAGCAGATTCTCAGCATACGTCAAAAAGGACGACACCATCGCCATCGAGCCCCCTGCCGACGCGCATGAACAGGAGTGTGTAGACTGCGGTTCATGAGACAGCCTCTGGACGTTCAATACCTTGGTGCGGGCTCACATACGAGCTTCAACTCGCACGCCAAGACCCTGGACCACAACGTCGAGGCAGTCCGTTTGGCAATCTATAGCGCCATGAAGGAGAGCTGCAGGCCTCCCTACCTTCACTTCCTGATCTTTTAGGGAATACCGATTCTTCCTAAAGACCGTGCCTCTTGCACCATGCGGCTCTGCGAACACGCGTGTCCTCGCAACAGAAGCCGTGGCAATGGTTATGAGTAACCAAATATTGGAATGCAGATGAGCAAGAGGCCCGACTAGGCTGCGAAGATACAAGTTGCTCGCTACCCTGCATACTACCAAAACTACATGCTCAGCGCGATTCTATCGACACAGTCTGAAGCATCTGTCGGCGAACGGTTCAAAACCCAATCGTCCGCAAAAATGCCCGAAGTTGGCCAGTGGATTTCTTATGGAAGTGTTGAGGGCAACAGGTAGCGTCAGTCGGCTGCGACTTGATGGCCATGGCAATGTCTTCTTTGAACCGTCATTTGCCTGAAGGTTCAAAGTCGATGCCTATAGTCACTCCATCGAGGGATGCTTTTTCGCCCCAAGGCTCGGATATGTATATCTTGTCTCTGATCCTCGACACTCCAGGACGAGGCAGGCCATCGCGTGGAGCCTCTACAATCTGAAATGGCATGACCAGCAGACACATGAAGAGCAACGTCACTATAGATGCCATCACTCTTCTTGCAGGCGGGTCCTGCATGTGACCTAGCTCGACCAGGCGTCTCCGTATTACTTCGGCAGACGCCCCTGCAGACGCCGTCGCTACTCGCCATGTGGAGCCTGCCTCCCGATCCGGTCTGACCATCGTGAGGAGAACCCTGCCGTACCTCGCAGCTTTAGACCGAGTAGCGCGCACAGCCATCTCGTCGCAAGCCATTTCCTGAGCAATACCGAGCTCACGATCGACCACCCAGATCAGAGGGTTAAAGAAGAATAGAATCTTGGCCGCGGTAGGAAGCCAGTTCCAGTTCAAGTCGTGCCTCTTTATGTGGGCCAACTCATGGGCCAACGCCAACTCCAGGTCGCTCTGACGTTCGGGAGCCAAGAACTTTAGAGGGATAACCACAACATGCCTGCTCCTCCTTCGCAATGTCATCGGGACAGATGCCCAGCCTGCGACTACAAGCTCGGGCAGGCAGCTGATTTTCATGTTTCGGCATATCCGAGCCACCATGGCATCGAGCTCTTCCCGACGTACTGACACGCTGCGCAACGCCATGGAGCGCGCCTTTGCATAAGCTATCGCGACCCCTGCCACGCCTATGGTGACCCCAATAATCCAAAGAGCCATCAAAGGCCCGCCAACCCCCCGGGCCAGATCTCCGCGGGTGGGTATTTGCTCAGCAAAACGATATGACACGACATGTGCAATTACGGTTCGAGTTCGAGGCAAAACAGCGAGATCGATCTGAGGCGCTGCGAACAATTGAAGAAACAATTTGGCCAATCCAAGACGGTATAGCCAGCATCTGACACGGGCGGGGATGTGCGGGAAGGCTTTGCATACAGCCCATACAAACGCGAGCGCCAGGCTCCCCTGATAGAAAGCCCTCCACATGGAACTTGCCCAGTATTGGGATGAGATTTGGAACAGATACTGCAGACAGCCCCTCAATTCTCTTCCTCCCGCGATTCGAGTTCCTCAACAAGTCGCTTTAGTTCTTCAAGTTCCTGCGGACTTACACTGGCCTCTTCGGCGATATATGCTACAAAAGGCGACAAAGTGCCTCCAAGCGTCTCTTCCACGAATCCACGCACCACTCCGCGCATGAGCGCCGAACGGGTTAAGCAGGCAGAATATTCATTTGCCCCTTTCCCCTCCGACCTAGTCAGATAACCCTTGTTTCTGAGTCTTTCCATCATTGTGAGGATTGTGGTTCGCGCAAGGCCCCGGTCCTTTCCATAGTTCTCATAAGCCTCACGCACCGTGATCGGCGAATGTTCGGTGATAAATCGTAGCAGTTCCAACTCTTGATCGCCCAGAGGAGGCATTCCCATATGCCCATACCCCCCATCTCGTCGTCTTAAAGCACTACTAACTATATCTGTAGTCAGTATACGCATGGAATCAGAGGGCGTCAACTGCAACCGAGTGCACGTGGGCATTGTAGCAACCGTAACTGCCGTCACCTCTTCTAAGGTCACGCGGGCCTAGTTTGGGGGTTAACGCAAACCCTGGATGTTCCAGCCAAAAGAGCACCATGGCACACGTGCCCACATTAAATTGAGATGGGTGCTAATCGATGTGCATTGCCTGCTGTCTGTCTCTGTGTAATCGCTAAGCAGTCAACTCGGCTTGCCACATTCTGTCTTGGCCACGAGGTGGGCGCCTGACGTTGTTCTCCCTTTATTGCCGATCGTCGTCACCTACAAGAAACACACATCCAACCACGGCTATCACTGTTTCTTCAGGCCGCTTTGAACGCCGAGAAAACGTCGAATCTTGAAAGTTCCGCTATAACCTATATATCCTTAGCCTGGCGCACTATTCCAATGGGAGTCTGCTCACATGACTGCCCAAGGGGATTATCGGCAAGGATCTTCTTTATAAGCTCCGGCTCGGGGCATCCCGCCGATAATCCAAGTACGGAAACGCCCAAGTCATTCGCATCCACAATCGCCACCGGCATACCAGTAGCATCGCTTAACGACTGAGCAACATCTTTGGGCTTCGACGGAGCCAAAATCGCATACCTGTCGTAGGGCGGGATAGTATAGTCGCATGGGCCGTCGATTGCGGCCACGTCTGCGCCGCATATCCGGTAAAAGACTCCTTTAGCTCCGAAAAGCTTGCCAACCCCTGCCACACACGCCGCCGCCACTATCCTCGGCGCGCCAGCTTCCCTTATAGCCAGCTCCATCGTGCACGGGCTCGCCAGCCCGATTCCATAGGGCGATTTATACACGAACCGAGAGAGAAAACGAGCAAGCCGCGAAGGTTCGATTTGGTCAACTGGATACGCCCTGTGCTGAGTAATAGCTACGATTTTCTCGCTCACTACCAACATGTCGCCTGTACACAACAGAGGTTCAGCGTACCTCCCAACCACATCCACAATATCGTCGTCTGCGACGACAACATGAGTCTTGATTGGAATACGCATATAGGTGCGCCCGTCAATCTCCACCGATAGTCTCTTACCCTGATTCGCCAAAAACTCCATCACTTTCAACATCCCCTTTGCTGCTCCATGCAAATAGGACTTCTGAATCCAGCTTTCTAGCTGCAACTCCGCTGGCCCCCCGCATCAGTCACCAGTGTGCCTACATCTGTAGTCAACATTAGCACAGACTAGTGTTGTAGTCAACTGTCTTGGCTGTCGAATCTGGCTTTGCGGCCGATCAGAATAACGCAAGCCTTGAGAAGCCTTTCTACAAGTCTGCATCATGTCTCAACGAGGATTTGAACATGCTCATCACGCTTGCAGTCAAAGCCTGAGTGGCGATAATTCATGGAGCGATGCAAACCTGCCGCAAATCGTAGCCGGTGGCGGCAAGCTGAGATACTTTATTATCATCAAGTCCCCCAGGCGGCACAAGGTCTATGCCACGCCAGGCGCCTTCACTTACTGACTAACATATAGCAAAAACGTGTCGGATTTGCAGTTGGACGCAGGACTACTTACTTCAATGACGAATTTTGTTTATAGTTGGTTTCTAATGACAACGATCACGCTGGGGTTTCCTGTAGTCCTGGCATGGAGGTGACGCGCCGCAGACACTACATGGGTTGGCTGCCCAACAAAGACGCTAGAGGAGGAGTTGTTCATGAAAAGGTCTACATGGTTGCTCGCTGTTGCCATCATCGTATCCCTGTCCTTCGGAGTCGGCGCCGCAAAGCCTATTGAGTTGACCTATTGGACCCACACTGACGACAACCGAACCGAGATCGAAAACAGGTATATCGCTGAGTTCACCAAGATGTACCCTAACGTGCGCGTCAAGAGAGTCGTAAATGAAGCTAGCAAGATGGGAGACATTGTCCTTACCGCTTTCTCAGCCAATAACGCTCCAGACCTATTCAACCTTCCAATCGAACAAGAATACGGCTACATGAAGAACTACCGCGTTGCTCCTGTCGACTGCAAGGCCATTGGCGTCAAAAACTACGACGAATTGAAGTCCCAGTACATCAAAGGCACCTTTGATGCAGTGACCATGGGCGGGAAGATATACGGCCTTCCCCTAGAGATCACTAACTGGTGCATCTACATAAACAAGAAGGTCTTCCGCGATGCAGGGCTCGATCCCGAGAAAGACTACCCCAAAACATGGGAAGACATGGCCGATATCTCCGACAAGATTGCCATACGCAATGGTGATATCCTCGTGCGGCGCGGGTTCGACTTCCGCTATCCGTACTACCTCGTGTCTTTCCTCCCCATGGTTGAGCAGTTGGGTGGGAAGTTGCTGAGTGATGACGGCAAGACAGCCATAGTCAATGACAAGGCATGGCTGCAAGTGCTGGAATACATGAGGGAATGGGGTCCCCACGGACGCAACCTCGGCAGCCCCACATACGCCGCTCCCAGGAAAATCTGGAACAAGGACAACAACGACATAGCCATGTGCCTCAGCGGGTTCTATCAGCAAGGCCGGTTGCAGAACGATAACCCTGCATTCTTCGAAAGCAAAGAATGGATGGTTGTTCCGTTCCCAGTCTTCAAGAACGCCGTCAACGATGTGGCGTGCTCCTTCTATGGCCATTACCTGATGGTCAACGCCCAGGCGCCCAAAGAAAAGCAGGAGATGGCGTGGAAGTTAGCTGACTACATGCTCAGCCATTCCATGGAGTATCTGGTAAAGGTCAACCTCATTCAGCCGCGCAAAGAGCTCCTGACGTCGAAGACGTTCAAGAACCTTCCTTACACTGAAGTCTTCATGGCAGACATGAACCGGGCACATCCGGTCTTCCTCCATGAAAACGGGTACCAGTTTGAAAGATTTATAAAGGAAGCAGTTGAAGGCGTTATGCTGTCCAAGGTGCCTCCAAAAGAGGCCCTTAATACCCTGCGCAACCGTATCCAGGAAGTCCTGGATAACGAATAGCAGTAGCAGCGCAAGCTGAAGTCCGGGTTCTTGCAACCCGGACTTTAGCTTCCGAGATTTCCTTGAGGGGGAGATTCGATGCAGCAGCACAAGGGATTCAGTATGGAACAGAAAAAGGCCAGATGGGGATGGATATTCGTCGCTCCGACTTTGGCGTTCTTCTTAGTCTTCAGCTTCTACCCCATTGGCAATGCAATCTACATGAGCTTTTTCAAGAAGAATCTGTTGTCGCTCAAGCCGCCTGAATTCGTCGGTTGGGGCAACTACAAGTATTTATTCTCGTCAGACATGTTCTGGCAGTCTGTGGCCAATACAGCCATATTCACAGTGGGCACATTCATTCCCCTGGTCGTTCTCAGCCTCGTATTGGCCGCTTTCATCATGTCGCGGACAAAGTTGCAGAAATTCCTTCAGATGGCGCTATACTCCCCGGCCGCGCTTTCGTCGGTTGTGGCGGCCCTTATCTGGCTGCTTATCTTCGATCCTCGGGGCCTGGCAAACCAAGCGCTCAATTTTATTAATGGAACATCGGGAGTCAATTATCACTGGCTCTCTAACGCGAACATGCTGCGGTTGTCAACGATAATACTGTATTTTTGGAAATACATCGGCTATTTCACCATCGTATTCATTGCTGGCATAGGAGGCATCCCAGACTACTTGCACGAGGCAGCTCTGATCGATGGAGCAAACAGATGGCAAGACTTCTGGCATATCACATTTCCGCTACTGAAGCCGACCACTCTCTTGGTTTCAGTGATGGTCATGATCCAGTGTCTCAAGACTTTTAGCACGCAATACCTCTTCACGACATCCGGGGCGCCCACCAGACCCATTGATGTCATTACCCTCAGTATCTACAATACTGCAATCAAGGATCACAATATTGGGAGAGCCAGCGCCATGAGTGTTCTGCTTTTCCTTGTCATGTTGGTCCTAACATGGTTGCAATTCAGGATATCTAGGACTGAGGAAGTCACTTACATGTAGAAATATCAAAACAGGGCGATCAGCTAGATGCTCTGGGATCAGGGGGATTGACATGAATTATGCTAAAGGGAAGGCCCCAATCGGAGAAAGGCTGGCAGACATCTTTATCTGGCTATTTCTCATTTTGGCCTGCGTGTTCGTGGTCACACCACTTCTGTTCATGGTTACTGCATCCTTCATGCCCGCAATAGATATTATGAAACTGCCCTACCCTTGGTTCAGTGATCACATACACTGGCAGAACTATTGGAATGGTTTGAAGGGACCTGACGGGTCATTCATATTTGTTCGCAACATACTCAACTCTCTCGTCGTTGCCCTTTCTGTCACCGCAACAACAGTTCTTCTGTCGTCAATGTCAGGATATGGGCTCGCTAAATTCCAATTTAAAGGTCGCAATCTCGTCTTCATGCTGATAATGGCGACAATGATGATCCCTTTCGAGACCATCATGATCCCGCTCTACATGGTAGTCACAAAAATGGGGCTGCACGATTCATATGCCGGACTCATTCTGCCCTTCCTCACCAACGCTTTTGGCGTGTTTTTGATGCGGCAGTTTCTGATCACCTTCCCCGATGAGGTGCTCGATGCCGCCCGCATCGATGGCGCGAGTGAACCCCGCATTTTCGCCAACATCGTGTTGCCCAACAGTGGTCCGGCCATCGCCACCCTGGCGATTCTGACGTTCCGCTCACAATGGGACAACCTGCTCTGGCCCCTGCTCGTGGTTCAGAGCGATGAAATGAAAACGATTCCTCTGTATATAACCAAGTTCATGGCGGAAACCCACAGTGACGAAGGGATCATGATGGCCGTTGCGACCATGGCCAGCCTTCCGATGTTCATCTTGTTCTTCACTATGTCGAATTACTTCATCAGCACCGAGGGCTTGCATTCCACAGTGAAGGGTTGAACATCAAGAACCCGCGCCGCGCCTTCACACGGCCGAACGCGGGTTCTTCCCTTCGGGGATACAGTAGAGGGATGGACGTTAATCTTGCACTCCTCCGAAATCCTCGCGCTCACTTCACCAAAAGCAGACGGAGCACGAGAGGGATCAGCACCATGCCGCCGACTATCTGCGATGATAGTTTCTCTTCCCGCAGTATGTTGACTGCAACAGCCACAACCGTCACCGCCAACATGAGAAGATATATCGGCGTGAGCCAACTTGCTGTTGCCAGTTTGAAGTAGGTCATTCTATCGTTTCCTCCTCTAGCGTCGCGTTCCGCCTAAGCTACAACAGTCTGCCTATGGCAGGGGCCCATCTCAGCACCGCAAAGGCCCAGAGCACGAGACAGAATATAGGCACCGCTGCCTGCCTCAGCAATTCAGATCGGAAATCGGGCCCTTCTCCAGATGATTGGGATATGAGGCTGGGCACTATTGCGATGGGCGGCAGCAGATCGCCTATCGCAGCCAGCATTGAAAGAGCCGCAGCTGTTACTATCTCGTCGTTGCCAAGGAGCGCGAGGAGAATCGGCACGCCCATAACGGAAGATGACGCATAGGCGGAGATCGCCCCGAAAAGCGGTAGGGCCAGTGCAGCCACTACGAATATCCACGCTATCGGTATATCCAAGGCGGATGTTACAAGCAACCCTCTGACGCCTGTCACAGTCATCACCTGAACGAACATGCCCGCGCCAACAAGCACGCCCATAACAGGCATCGCCATGCCAATTCCATCGACTATTGTGTCCCAGAGCTTGATCGGCCTTCCGCAAACCATGGCAAGCAGCGCCCCTGCGGCGAACATGAATGGGATGCCCGGATCGGGTATGGAGCCCTTTGACAGCCTAACCGCGAGCATCATCGCCAAAAGTGCGATAATGGGAATGTAAACTTTGAAACCGGGAATGCGTTCACTGGCGCCTGCCGGCGCGGCCTGTCCCGGTTCTAGCTTGTCGCCTGAGGGCCCCTTGTTAATCCCTGCCACCACCCATATTGAGACAGCTATCGCGGCGGGCACGGAAAGGAGCAACAACGGGATGTCGAAGCCCACGTAGGGCATGTCTATTCCCGACCCGATAATCATCACCGGCACGTTCACAGGAGGCGCAATCATCCCGATTATGCTGCCGAGAGCGACAAATGCGCCTGCCCGAGCCGGAGCAATGCCAGCATTGACGAGCACAGGCAAGACAAACCTTCCTGTGGTCATAGCGGCAGCTGTGGATGAACCGGTCAGCATGCCCGGAAGCATCACCAAGACCATGGACGCCAAAGAGAGCAACAGAGGCTTGTTGCCGAGCTGTCTGGTGATTCTGTAGGAGATCTCTTCCAGGATTCCTGCTGCCTCGAGCGCGGCCATGAACACCATTGCCATGGCGATAATCAGAATCACATCGAAGTAGCCGAAAGCCCCTTCAATCAGATGATACAAGGACCCTATGTTGCCCGAAACAGCAAGGCCCACTACAGCGGCGCCCGCTGTAGCCAGGGCTGGAGGCAGCTTGAGCGCTGCAGCAAACAGCAAAAACGTGCCTAGCATGCAGACAAATGTAATGAGCTGAGCCCACATTAGCATCACTCTTCCATGAAAAAGGCGCGACGTTCGGCGTCCCGACCGCCGCGCCCGGTTTTGTTTGCTTCCTTATGTCCTCAGTAACCTACAGCAGCGCCATCCCGCCTTGGGTCAGCAGCTCCAATCAGTTCGCCGGTGTTGGGGTCGACCATGACGCCCTGAGCGCCTCCGAAATACAGATCGTATTCACCTCGTACCGACTTCTCGTCGATGGGATAACCCATCTTCTTCAGATCATCAATAACCTCTTCAGGGAAGCGAGGTTCGTATTCGAACACGTCAGAACCCTCTCGCGCATAGAATCTGGGTGCATTTATGGCCTCTTGCAGCCCCATGTCGAAGTCGATTATGTTGACCAGCAGCTGCGCCATTGTAGGCACGATCCTTCCGGCGCCCGGAGTTCCGATGCTCAGGAAGGGCTCTCCCTCGCGCAGCACGAGCGTTGGAGCGATCGAAGTCCTCATCCTCTTGTTGGGAGCAATGTAGTTGCCACTGGTCTTGTCAGTTGAGAAGTTGGCCATCTCGTTGTTGAGAATCACACCAGTGCCCTCAATCATTACGCCTGCTCCGAAGAATGAGCTGATAGTCTGGGTGATCGCCACCATGTTTCGGTCTTTGTCAATTACTGAAATGTGAGTTGTTGACGGTGATTCGTATTTGGCGCCTTCGGTGCCAGTTGGAGCCAGAGCAGCCTTCTTGGCAAATTCGCCAGCCTGAATCTTGCCAGCTGGGGTCATCTTATCGGGGTTGACCTTGGAAGCGCGCTCTTTTGCATAATCCTTAGAGAGCATCTCCTGCAAAGGCACATACACGAAATCAGGATCATGCACGTATGCACGGTAATCACGGAACGCAGGCTTTATTGACTCCGAAAGGTAGTGAATCGCCTGGGCGTTCGGGAACGGAGCTGCGCTGAGATCGAAGTTCTCCACAATATTCAGAACTTCAATCAAGGTTGCGCCTCCTACCGGTGGCGGCGCAGAGAACACCTCGTATCCTCTGTAGTTGCCTCGTGCAGGCCATCTCGTTACGGCCTTGTAATTTGCCAAGTCTTCAGCGGTGATGTAGCCGCCGCCCGCTCGGCTGGCAGCATCGATCGCCTGCGCAATCTCCCCGCGATAGAATGCGTCGGGGCCTTCTGCAGCGATCTTCTTGAGCGATGACGCGAGACCGGGGTTTTTCAGAATCCAGCCCTCCTGCGGAGGCAGACCATCGTCAAGGAATGTCGCAGCAAGCTCAGGGTCATTCAGTACGGTCTCGTATCGGTCTTCAATGACGCCGGCGAGGGTTGCGCCAATAGGGAATCCCTCTTCAGCCAGCCTAATTGCAGGCTGCAATACCTGCTCAAGCGTCATTGTCCCGTACTGCTCCAGAGCCGAAGCCAGGCCCGCAACGAGCCCGGGGGTGGCCACTGACGGCCAGCCCGTCCCTGGCATTTTGCTGTCTGCCAGGGCTTCAGCCGCAGCCGCAGGCGCCGTCGACCTGTAGTCGATCACAACGGCCCTGTCTCCCTCAGGAAGATAGATTACGATCATGCCCTCGCCGCCTAAGCCTGATGCGTTGGGCTCCACTACTCCGACTGCGAACGCAGTGGCAACTCCAGCATCAACAGCGTTTCCACCAGCTTTGAGGATTTCAACTCCGGCTTCGGCCGCCAACTGGTGCGCCGCGGCAACCATACCGTTTGGCGCGCGGACTTCCTGTGGCAGCTCCGCCCCTGCCACACCAGTCATAACCATAACCAACGCAAGCAGTGCCACTATTGCAAAAATGCGTTTCCTGGAATCAGGTCTGAACATAGTCTGTGCCCTCCTTCTTAATTCAGGTCTATCTCAGATATTCTTCGAGTCCGTCCGAAACCAATTCCTCATAAGAAGGCAGTCCAACCCACCGCGTGCGCTTGCCGTCAAGGAGCTCGTGTGCATTGAGCACTGCATCTATCGTAGCAAGGTGTGTAGCAGTTCTGCGGGACAAGGGATTAACCTTGTCATTTACCACATCAGGGTTGATGGCATTGGAGGCTTGGGCAGGGTTAGGCGTTTCGATCAAATACGAAGCAGCAGGAGTAGTGTCTCCCCACTCCCTGTGGGAAAGACCGTGAAAAGTGTCGGACGAATGCTCCACATTCATCACAATTCCCTGCATCTCCAGATCGACTATGGCCATCACCGCGAAATCAATATTCTTGGGGTTTGCCACAACCATGTTCGCCAGTCGAGACGTGGGGCCGGCTTCATGTAGGTCGAAAGCCACATCTACCTTTTCCTCAAGCAACAACTGGTGGTAAGCGTATGCAAGCTGCTGGGTGAGGTTGCCGTCAGCCTTGCCCGGATGGGCCCTGTCAAGGTTGCGCGCTTCATAACCGGGAAACTCCTGACCCGACGGATAGTGAATGTACTTGTCAGCATCGGGTCCTTGGTGCTCCGGGTTTGTGAGGCGATCTCCATACCTGAAAACACGAACTCCACTCTCTGTAGTCAAGCTGTAATAACCGATCTCGGGATGATATGTATCTGCATAGCTTGCCCCGGATGCGTTGGCGTATGGGACTACTATGAGTCTTCCGGTAGTAACCACCGCCCTCTCCACGAGCAATGTGGCAGCCATGATCCCGGCAATCTCGTTGGAATGAGTTCCTCCCAACACAAGGGTCGTGGGCCCTTCCACTTTGCTGTCCAGATAGTATACACGGGTATCCACAGCAGAACCGCGCAACGGGGCGTGGTAATCGGAAATCCATCCGATTCCCGTAACCCCATATCCAGGCCTCACATCGTGAATTATCGGCTCAGCCAGAGCAGGCGCTACAGCCACTGCCATCACCAGAGCCGCCGCGAAAACTGCACAGACCGTCCTACTCATTCTGCGCATCTAATACCCTCCAGACACATGCTCTCATGTTACTTGGTGTTAAGCAGTTTCATGATTGCGGGCCCCATGGCAATCCTGTCATCCACTTCTGTCAGGGGAATCTTGTTTTTCTGCGCTAACCGGGTGAAGAATCCGTCATCGTTTCCCGCCCGGACCACGAAAATGTGGTGTGCATAATCGGCAACTAGTGTTGCGAATTCGTCAGACCCTGCGCCACGACGAGCGGTGCCACCTATGTGCACCATAATCACGAATATGTCGTTCTTCTTAGCCGCATCAAGAATCGAACGGACTCTAGCCTTCTCCTGATCGACATTGATCCCTGCGGCCCCAAGGCCCTTGCTGCTTAGGCCGACTGACACAATCAGAGTTCGAATTCCTTTGAGATCTTCGGGCTTTGCAAGTTTCTCGAAAGGAATTGTCTCGCCTGTAGCCTTGTCGGTCATAACTGTTTTCAGAATCAGACCGTCAGTGCTCTGCCCTGCAGATGTTATTAGCGCCGGTTTGCCGGGTTTGGGCGCAGCAACTGCAAGTACAGGAGTCAGCACGAGTGCCGCGATAACAACTACAGCCGCAAAACGAAGATTGCTCATTCTCCTATCCATGTGTTGTTCTCCTTCCTTCTTTATCTGCTTGGGTTCAGATAGGCTCCTGCGCCATTTGCAACTATCTCGCCATACGACGGCAACCCCTCCATAACAATGGCTCTGTCAGGCGCCATCATGGAATAGGCCGCTGCAATAGCTTGCACTGACGCAAGGTGCCTGCCCGCCCTCATTGCAAGCGGAGTTCCTTCACTTGTATATGGCACATACAAACGTCCTCGCTCAGATGCCTTCACGTACATAGGATCCACCCCGTCAACGATCAAATCAGCATCTGTTACTCCCCTCAGTCTGCCTTGGACGGGGTTAGGTGATTCAAACAGCAGCGCCAACGTATCGGTATTATCTCCCCATTCCCTGTGCGAAAGCCCCCTCAGGTTGGGTGGAGACGGCTCGACGTTGATCTGCACGCCTTCCATTTCCAAATCGAGAGTAGCAATAGCTGCCAGGTCAAACGCCCGCTCGTGGGCAACAACAGCATTGTTCACAGGATACTCGGGAGATGATTCGTGGAGGTCGATGGAGACATCTATCTCTTCATCGATGATGAGCCGGGTGATGGCATATGCCACGCGTTCCGTCAGCGAGCCGTTTTCTTCGCCGGGGTAAGCCCTGTTGAGATTGCGTGCCTCGGTCCCGGCAAGTTTCTGATAGGATACCTTTTCAACATAGACCGTGGGATCAGGCCATTGGTGGACGGGATTCGTTAAACGCGAACCATATTTCATGATTCGATCGCCACCCGGGGTAGATAGGGTGTAGTATGGGGGATGTCCCTCCTGAGGAAGGTTGTGGGTAAAGCCTGAAGCATTTGCATAAGGTATCACAATCAGCTTGCCCTGCGCCACGACAACGTTCTCTGCCAGAATCAGAGCTGCAACCGTGCCCGCTGGCTCATCAGGATGAGTTCCCCCAACCACAAGCATCGTTCCGCCTGGCTGAGAGCCCTCATAGATCAATACCTCAGTATCTCCTGCAGTGCCCAAAAGTGCCGAGTTATATTCAGATAGCTTAGCTACACGACTGATTGAAGGCGATGGGTACGCCTCTAGTTCTTCAGGGCCCAATGGCGCAAACCTCATTGCAGATACCGCTGTCACAATCAAAGCAATGACGATTACGACTACCCCTCTTGCGCCTCTGTCGCCCATGGGTTTCACCTCCGTATCCATAGTCAACAGGCCTTAGCGCGCTCCATATTCGTTGTTCCATATTTATTCTACGTCGGAATATGGTTTTCCTCCTTTGGTTTTGCCTTCATAATACCACCATATTTATGCAATGCATTGTTGAGCTGCCCATTTCCATACAAGTTTCGGATTATGTCTCCTCTTCTACATGTTGGCCTCATAAACTCCATTTTGCATATATAAACCCAAAAAGCCCTCACACATTACCTCTTAATGGCGTCGCCAGGACTCCCTGAATAATCTGTTTTCGTAAAATCTACACACTCCCCTGCAGAAATGCCACAAAGCTTATCGATAAATATGCCCTAACAGCGACGTCCCGCTCAGGAACATCTTCCGTGACCACGCGGCCTCTTTTTCATTCATCCCCATCCTGCTCCAAACTTGCACCACCAATCAGATCTCAATTACACTTTCACATGAGACAATCGAAATCCAAAGCCGCAAAGATTTGGAACAGGCCTAAGAGGAGCCTCTCGCAGGCGCAACGAATCTATGCCCAAACGGATTATCGCTCAATTGAACTGTAGATGCTTGGCATAGTCGCATCTGGGAGGCGAACTTCGAGAGATTCGCACAGAAGCGACGGCTTGACTACTGACGTATATGAGGAGTGTATGCATGACGAATCATGTGTTGGCAGGAGTAATGGGACTATGCGTCGGCGATGCGCTGGGCGTTCCCGTGGAATTTACTCACAGAGAGACTCTGAAGGAAAACCCGGTGGTCGGTATGCGCGCCTACGGCACATATAACCAGCCGGCCGGGACTTGGTCTGATGATACAAGCATGACGCTATGCCTTGCCGACAGCCTCATCAGGGGATTGGACTATCGGGATATCATGGAGAGATTCCTCGCATGGCTCAATGAAGGGGCGTATACGCCATACGGGAAGGCCTTTGATGCGGGGAACACGACTAAAAAAGCCCTATACAAGTTCTCCCGGGGAGCAACCCCTTTGGAGTGCGGAGGTACAGATGAACGCGACAACGGAAACGGCTCGCTAATGAGGATCCTTCCAATCCTATTTCACCTACGCTCTGTCTATGGGCCTGGCTTTTACGACATAGATGAGGCTTTTGACATCATCCACAACATTTCAGCCCTCACCCATGCCCACGAGCGCAGCCAGATCGCATGCGGCATCTATGTATCTATCGCTTCAGCTCTCATGGAAGGGAAGGATCTCAAAACACACGTCGAAACGGGGATCAGAAGGGCCATGCAATACTACATAGTGCAAGCCCGATTTTCCCATGAGCTCCATCACTACGAAAGGCTTGCGCATGAAGGCTTCAATCGACTGGATGAAGCCGACATCAGAAGCAGCGGATACGTCGTCGATACGCTCGAAGCCGCCGTTTGGTGTCTGCTCAACACAGGCAGTTTCGGGGAGTGTGTTCTGAAGGCAGTAAACCTAGGCGAAGATACCGACACAGTCGCTGCAGTTGCCGGAGGGCTTGCAGGGCTTTATTACGGGTATGAAAGCATTCCGGGTCAATGGCTTTCAGTGATCGCAAGGCGGGAATATGTTGAGACTCTCTGCAACGAACTTTACGAATCACTTCGCAACTTCTTGTAAACGGCATTGCCTGTCAGACGTTCTGACGCACACGTATACCTCACCTTGGGGATGCGACAAGGGGAGCGGGAAATATCGGGTGCTATCTAGTTCCAAACATATTCCGCGGCACTAGACTTGGAGGGGCATTTTTCATGTATAGCCATCCTTTAGAGAATCAGCCGCATGCAGGCGGCAAACAGCGCGTTTAGGGGCTAAAGCATGAACTTGCTCTACCACTGCTAATAAATGAGATATGGCTCCCGCGCATCCATGAACTCGGCTGTCTCCCGTTCCCACCTGGCCATTATCTCATCAGAAGTCGCGCCCTCCTCAATCCATCTTCTCAACTCGGCGCCTCCTGCAAGAAGATCGATAAACAGATGCCGCCCTTCGACCGGGAACGGGCGCGCCAGGTCAGCAGAGCCGGTCGGACTTCCCGCACCATACCATCCAAAAGCGTCCAGATTCTGCTCCCTTGCGGCTATCAGCATTGAAACCCCCAAGCGAACCGGATCAAGCTCCCAAGCATCTGTCACATAAACCTCTACCCCAGCACACTCCACGCCGCTGTGCTTTGAAAACATCGGCCTGAAGTGGGCCGGCCTAAAGCGTACGCCGCCAAGCTCCATGGTGTTGAGTCTATCGGCAAGATCGATAGCATCGAGCCAGGGCGCTCCGATCAGCCTGAATGGCTTCGTCGTTCCCCTTCCTTCGGAAAGCGTGGTTCCCTCAAACAAGCAGGTTCCGGGGTACACGAGGGCGGTCTCAAAACCGGGCATGTTTGGCGTGCCGGTCCAAAAATGGCCGGTTTCGGGGAAGAGCATCTCCCTTCCCCAGTTATCCATGGGAATCACGAGAAGATCCACGTCAAGGCCTGCCCCGCCGACGTACATCGCGGCCAGTTCCCCCGGGGTCATTCCATGGCGAATAGGTATCCGATCGTACCCCACAAAAGAGCGGTACTCGATGTCGAGAAGATTGCCTTCAACAGCCATTCCGCCGATGGGATTGGGCCTGTCCGTCACGATTATCTGCTTTCCCGCTTCGGCAGCCGCCTCAATACAGAGTGCCGTGGTGGAAAGGCAAGTCCAGTAGCGCGATCCAATATCATTGCCGTCGCAGACCAACACATCGATATCTTCCAGCATTTGCGGAGTCGGCTTCACCGTTTCGCCGTACAGACTGACCACATCTACGCCGGTTCGCAAATCACCGATATGTCCTACCTTCACCCCGGCCTGTTCACAGCCCCACAAGCCATGCTCAGCCACATAAATCCGGGTGAACTCTATCTTCGGGCACTCGGCAAAGAGCCTGATTATCGGGGTTGCATACTCATCCACCGCGTTGTAGTTGGCCACAAGGCCCACTCTCGCCGTGCCGAGATACTTCTCCGGCTCTTCGAGGAGCTTCGTCACACCCAGTTTGACCACGGGCCCAGTCACGTTCCACCCCTCCACTTCGGGCTGCTGCAGTCCGGCTCGATTGATCACGCCACAGATCCTCCTAGCCCCATCACTTCACACCAATCCCCGGTTCTCTGGCAGGCAGTGAAAAACGTACCCAGGGGCCAATATCCCCACCTTCCGAACACCACTCGAAAGCCATCTAGATCTTCCTTGATGCCAGGGCATCCACGGTTTTCATGAGGAGCTCCATTGCCTCGTCTGATTCTTTCATGGCCACTGCGGTGAAAAGGCAGTCGATCACGGCAAGCTGTGTCAGCCGAGAGGTCATCGCCCCTCCCCTGAGCCCAGTGGCCTCGTGTGCCGTGGTGCAGAGCACGATATCAGAGCCCACAGCCGCTGGCGAAGTCGGAAAATTCGTGATGCAGACCGTGCACGCCCCGCATTCCCGCGCAAGATCGATGACATCCATGGCCTCCCTCGTCCGGCCTGAGTAGGTTATCACCACCGCCACATCCTCTGGATTCAGCAGAGCAGCCTGTGTAAGCTGAGCATGGGTATCAAGATAGCTGAAGGCTGTCATCCCTATGCGCATGAACTTGAGCTGGGCGTCTTGGGCAACCACCCCTGAGGAGCCTACGCCGAAGAAGAACAACCGTCTGGCACGATGTATGGCCTCTGCTGCGCGGGCGACCTCGGAGGGGTCAAGCACCTTAGCTGTATCTTCAACCGCCTGAAGCGTTGCCGTGAATATCTTGTCGCAGATGGCGGGTACATCGTCTCCAGGCTCAACTTCGCCGAACGCACCCTCCCTGCTGGTAGCGAGTTCTCTGACCAACGCCAACTTGAATTGGGAAAATCCTGTGAATCCAAGGCGTTGGCAGCATTTCACCACAGTCGACTCGCTCACTCCTGCAGCTGCAGCCAGCTGAACCGAGGTCATCTCGGCGGCGGATTCAGGGTGCTCGAGGATGAAGAATGCGACTTTTTGCTCGGCAGGAGCAAGAGAAGGATATCGTCCGCGGATAGTTACAAGGCAGTAGTCGGCATTCTTAGTCTGCTGCACCCTGTTTTCATCTCTGTCATTTGTCATCTGTCTCCTGCCCCCTCAAAGTATCCTTGTGTAGCCTAAAGCCGATCCCATACCTTCTCCGACCAGCGCCCGGGCGTTATGGCTCCGAGCAGAACCTGGTGATGGGCGCCGGTCGCGCTAGGCAGATTCGCCGGGATCCCATGTATGCCGAGATATCCGAGGATCGCAAAAGCGATGGCCTCTTTGGCATCGCTCGATATCCCATACGCCTCGTGAGTTACAACAGGCACAGGATCCACTCGCTCCCTGATCATCCTCATCAAGGTGGGATTGTAGGCGCCGCCTCCCCCGATGATCAGCTCGTCCAACCCATATTCAGGCACCACCAAGTCGCTCAGATGCTTGCCGATGCATTCAGCGGTAAAAGCCGTGACAGACGCGACAATGTCCTCGTCGCCGATTCCTAAGGCCCGCGCCCGAGCCATGACACTCTTTACATACTCCGCGCCAAATTCCTCTCTCCCCGTGCTCTTGGGAGGCTCAATCCGCACAAAAGGATGATCCATCAGCTCCGCCACGAATTCCTCTACCACTCTGCCCCTTGCCGCAATAGCCCCGTCCACATCGTAATCCATGCATCCCCCAGTGACTTCGCTCACCACCGCATCTATCACCATGTTCCCCGGCCCATTGTCGAAAGCGATCACATCCTGAGGCCGCGCGCCGCGGGGCAGGACCGTCATATTGGCAATCCCCCCTATATTCTGCACAACCCTCGTCTTGTCCTCATGGCGAAAGAGGATGTAATCGGCATAAGGTACCAATGGAGCCCCCTGGCCGCCTGCTGCAATATCGCGCGACCTGAAGTTCGAGATGACGGTTATGCCGGTGCGCTCGGCCACTACCGCGGGCTCGCCTATTTGGAGCGTTGAAGGGACTTGGAACTCCCCTTCTCCTGCCCAGGGCAGATGGCATACGGTCTGGCCGTGCATGGCCACGAGATCTACATCTCCTAATTCCAAGCCCGCCTGCTCTATCACAGAAACCGCAGCATCTGCAAAGAGCCTGCCCAGCACGAAGTTGAACCTGCATATTCTATCCGCTGAAGACGTTTTGGGGGAGAAAAGCTCGAATATCTTCTCTCTCACTCTCTCAGGATAGTGGTAATTGCCAAACGCCAACGTCTCCGCTTTCAGGCCCGAATCCCGATCCTCTATCTCCACTAGGGCAGCATCTATGCCGTCAGCGGATGTGCCTGACATAAGGCCCACAACCTTCATCGTTGAACACAAAGCGACCCGACTCTCCTCCCTATAGAGTCAACCCGGCCCCGCAAGCGCATATCCCCGGGATGGAAACGGGCAGCCTCCCTTTGGGCGCGATCGCGCCGAAGATAAGTTCCGCCACGGCTCGCATCGTGCACTCCCTGAACCCGTAGGCGGCTATGTACGTCTCTGCAGACGGGAACTGTTGAATGTCGTATGGATTCCTGAGCGCCACAACCACCACGGGGATGTTTGGATCGAGCGCCTCCAGCAAAGCCCTGACCAGTCTGCCTTGCTCTCGGTAGAGGTGGGCGTTGTATGTGCCGATAATCACCGCATCTTTGGCGCTCGCAAAACTGACCGCCTCCGCTATTTCCCGTTCATCAGGGGACTGGGAAAAACCGAAATCCCGAACCCCGGGAACAAAGCGCTTGATCGCTGCAACAAGCGGAGATTCCGCCAGTTGACCATCTTCGACCTGTGTCAGCCCTCGGATGTCGGGAGACATGACTACAAGGCCCGGGTAATCCTCCGGCGTCATGGGAATGAGTGCCTGTCTATTCGCAACAAGGGTCACCGAATCCCTTGCGATCTCCAGGGCAACACGACGATTTTCCGGGCTTCCTACCGGCTTCAGGCTGCGTCGGACGAGGTATCTCTCTGGAGCAAGCAAGCCGAAACGTTCCTTGAGCCCCAAAATTCGCCTGACCGATTCATCCACCCTCTCCTCTGAGATCCTTCCACTCCTCACAGCATCCCATATGCCCTCAATCGCCACGGCCTGCTCGGCCTGATTGTGACAGAGCAGAGCGATATCCGCCCCAGCCTCCAGCGCCCGCACTGCCGCCTCGTCGATGGAAAACCTTTTTGCGATGGCGCCCATGAAGAGGTCGTCTGTGAGCAGCACTCCGCCAAACCCCAGCTCTTCCCTGAGCAGGCCCGTGAGCACTTTTCGGGAAAGTGTCGCCGGAAGGTCAGGTTCCGCCTCCACGGCCGGGAAAAATACGTGGGCGGTCATGACGGCCCCAACCCCTGCTCGTATGGAAGCCGCAAACGGGGCAAACTCCACCCTCTCCAACCTCTCTCTGTTATGGGGAACGGTAGGCAGGTCGAGGTGGGAATCTACTGTGACATCGCCCTTCCCCGGAAAGTGCTTTGCAGTGGCTACCACCCCCGAGGCCTGGTAAGCCTCAATAGTCGCAACTCCGAGCCGGGTCACCATATCGACGTCCTCCCCGAATGAGCGGACCCCTATCCCAGGGTTGTTGGGATTGCTGTTAACATCGATTACCGGCGCGAGGTTCATGTTAAATCCCAAGGCAAGCATCTCGTCCGCCGTCACCTTGGCTGCCCGGCGTGCGTACTCCTCTGACCGGGTCGCCCCGAGGGCCATGTTCCCAGGAAACACAGTCCCGCCCCTTGTCAGCCGGGCAACCACCCCGCCCTCCTGGTCGATGGAGAGGAGAAATCCTATTGGATGGCGGCGCCTGGAGGCGGTCTCCTGGAGCCCGTAGGTGAGAGACTGTGCCTGCTTCGGATCGATTATGTTCCTTCCGAGGAAGACTACGTTGCCGATCTTGTATTTGTCGATAAATTCCTGATCAGATGACGTAAGCTCGGGGCCATCCAGACCCACCATTACCATCTGCCCTATTTTCTCTTCAATGTTCATGGAATCAAGCAGTTCCATTCTACCCCCGCCTTTCCATCACCCAGCCACCCAACTGCCCCATCAACTACAGACGTTATCTGGCGCGTGGTCCTCGTCGATCGAGCCGCCCCCAATCGCCCGTCCGGCGACAAGCAGGGCGCCAACCGCCGGCGAAAATTTGCCTCGCTCAACAGACCACGCGGGCGCCGATACCTTCACCCTGCCTCGCATGGCGTCAAGCGCCATCTCGTTGGACTCGAGCACGCCGCCGACGGCTGCAACGTTGCCAGCGCCGCCGCTCATCCCGAGTCGATCGATTACCGCTAAGGCCATCAGTCCAAGTTCTCGGCCCGCATCGACAACTATGTCCTGTGCGACATGATCTCCCTTTTCGGCCGCCTTGGCAACTACAGGGGCAAGCGCCGCGATCTCCGGTCTCGTCATCCCCGAATACACCACTGAAACAACATCTTCAATCTCTTCGATCTCGAGCGCAACAGCGAGGTCTTCCGTCAAACATGTGGGAATCTGCCTCCCGTCCGCCGCCCGGAGCGCCTCACGGAGCCCTTTAACTCCAATATCGTATGCAGAACCCTCATCCCCGAGGATGTATCCCCATCCCCCTGCTCGCGCCTCCCGGCCATCAGGCGACACGCCATACGCCAAGGATCCGGTCCCCGCGATCACTACTACGCCGGGCTCGCCCGCATTCGCCCCGGCAAGCGCAATGATC
>Ga0208564_1000660_pt1 | contig 31346 bp, 27 predicted proteins | sample AD_UKC073_MetaG_FD_184439 | JGI IMG/M metagenome (GOLD analysis project Ga0208564, IMG submission 184439) | Active sludge microbial communities of municipal wastewater-treating anaerobic digesters from USA - AD_UKC073_MetaG (SPAdes) (version 2) | ecosystem: Engineered > Bioreactor > Anaerobic >... | reverse complement strand
CATGCCGACCTGCTCGCGCGGGCGCAGTCCTTGCGCGACGCCTACCGCAGCCACCAGCTCGATCTGGGCGAGCTGGTCGGCTTCATCACCTACGAAGTCATCGCCGAGCACATCATCAAGGAAGACCTCAAGTTCGCGCTGAAGGAGCGGCCGTCAACGGCGGTTGCCTGAAGCCCGGCGCCGCGACGGCGGCCGCCTTTCGTGCTCCTGCGCCTCTGCCCATTGCGGGACCGTCTTCCCTTGCTATCAAGCCGTATGCCCGCGCAATCGTCGGGGGCCCTTTTCCAGTTCCTGGCGTTTGATTTTTATCAATGCTGCGGTGATACTTTTTGCTACATTTTCCCGGTCTTCGGAAACAGGGTGTCTTCGGGGATTTTTTTTGGAGAATCCCTTGGCAAGCAGCCCGCTTTCTGACCGTCTTTTCCACGCCTTGCCGTTTGTCTACCTGGCCGGCGGCATGCTGGCCATGGTGGCCTTGCGCAGCTCGCTCGCTGTCTTCAGCGGAGTTCTCCTGATGGCGGTCGCCGGGATTGAACTGTTGCGACGCACCCGGTTCCAGCGCGAACTGGAGCAAAGCGAATCCCGGCTGAACTCGCGCCAGCATTCGCGCATGAGCCGCACCTCGGACGGCGATTCCGCGCAGTCGCTGATCCAGCTGCGCTGGCGCAAGTCGTTCGAATGCGGCCATCCCCAGATCGACGCCCAGCACAGAGGACTGTTCGACATCGGTGACAACCTGATCAACGCTGCGGTGAAGAACAAGGCGCGTGACCACATCGAGTTCCTGCTGGACGAGCTCACCGAGCACATCCGGGAGCACTTCATCACCGAAGAGGCGGTGATGGCGCGCACACGGTTCCCGCTGTCCGCGCAGCATCAGGCCCACCACGCGGCGCTGTTGGCCAAAGCCCAGTCGCTGCGCGACCGCTACCGGCAGCACGAACTGGAGCTCAGCGAGCTGGTCGGTTTCATCGCCTACGAGGTCATCACCGACCACATCCTGAAGGAAGACCTCAAGTTTGCGCTGAAAGAGCGCGTGCCGGCGACCGCTTGAGAAGCCCGCCATGCCCACAGGCTGAGCGGCGCCCCCAAATCCGGGATTCTGTGTCGTCCCGGGCATTTCCCATTGTCGGCTGCGCGCCTTCAGCTATCAATGACATAGCGTTTCCTGCGGACGCCGATGCTCCCGGTCCGATCCCGGCGAAGTGCCGCCGGCCCTGCCCCGGGCGCGGCAGCGGGTCTGGCCGTAAACTGCCGGCAAAGTCCGGAGACCCGCCATGAATGCACCCGCCGCCCTCGCCCACCTTGTGCCCGACGTGCGTCAACGCACGGTACCCGCCGCGCTGATCGACGCCCTGAAGGCCCGCTTCGGCGAGCGCTGCTCCACCGCGCTGGCCGTGCGCGAGCAGCACGGGCGCGACGAATCGGCCTTCACCACCGTGCCGCCACCGGCCGCCGTGGTGTTTGCCGAAAGCACGCAGGACGTGGCCGATGCCGTGAAGCTGGCCAGTGAGCACGAGGTGCCGGTGATCCCCTTCGGTGTGGGGTCTTCGCTCGAAGGCCACCTGCTGGCGGTGCAGGGCGGCATCAGCATCGACGTGGGCCGCATGAACCGGGTGCTGAGCATCAATGCCGAAGACCTGACGGTGACGGTGCAGCCCGGCGTGACGCGCAAGCAGCTCAACGACGAGATCAAATCCACCGGCCTGTTCTTCCCGATCGACCCCGGCGCCGACGCGACGATCGGCGGCATGAGCGCCACGCGCGCCAGCGGCACCAACGCGGTGCGCTACGGCACCATGCGCGAAAACGTGCTGGCGCTCGAAGTGGTCACGGCCAGCGGCGAGGTCATCCGCACCGGCACGCGCGCCAAGAAGTCCAGCGCCGGCTATGACCTGACGCGCCTGTTCGTCGGCAGCGAGGGCACGCTGGGCGTGATCACCGAGGTCACGGTGCGCATCTACCCGCTGCCCGAGGCGATCTCGGCGGCGATCTGCTCGTTCCCGACCATCGACGCGGCGGTGCAGACCACCATCCAGACGATCCAGCTCGGCGTGCCCATCGCCCGGGTCGAGCTGATCGACGCCAACACCGTGAAGATGGTCAACGCCTACGCCAAACTGGGCCTGCGCGAGGAGCACCTGCTGCTGATGGAGTTCCACGGCTCGCCGGCCAGCGTGAAGGAACAGGCCGAGACGGTGCAGGAGATCGCCAGCGAGCACGGCGGCCAGGCCTTCGAATGGGCCACCACGCCCGAGGAGCGCACCCGCCTGTGGACGGCGCGCCACAACGCCTACTTCGCGGCCATCCAGAGCAAGCCGGGCTGCCGGGCGATCAGCACCGACACCTGCGTGCCGATCAGCCGCCTGGCCGACTGCCTGCTCGATTCGGTGGCTGAGGCCGATGCGTCCGGCCTGCCCTACTTCCTGGTCGGGCACGTGGGCGACGGCAACTTCCATTTCGGCTACCTGATCGACCCCGACAAGCCCGAGGAACGCGAAACGGCCGAGGTGCTGAACCACAAGCTGGTCACCCGCGCGCTGCAGCTCGAAGGCACCTGCACCGGCGAGCACGGCGTTGGGCTGCACAAGATGGATTTCCTGCTCTCCGAAGCCGGCGCGGGCGCGGTGAACATGATGCGCACGATCAAGCGCGCACTCGACCCCAGGAACATCATGAATCCGGGGAAGATTTTCTCCCTCTAGGCGTGGCAGGGTCTGCCACAAAAGTGAGTGGTTGCTCCGAAAAATTAAGGCCTGCGCTGCAGGCCTTTTCTTTCGTCCGGAACCCGGACTATTGCCGGCGCATCATGATGGCTTTGACCCAGCCCGATCCCCGGGGCGTGGCCACCTTCATGAAACCGTTCTGCTCGTCGCCTTCGAAAATCACCTCGTCGAACTTGGTCAGGCTGGTCAGTTCAGGGCCTTCGCTCGGGCTGCGGTAGACCTTCACGCCGGCAATCTTGGCCACGTACACGTCGCCCGCATTGCCCGCGCTGGAACCCGCCTTGACGCTGGCCGCCGCATTGGCCTGGCTGGCCGGACCCGCCTTGGCCTGAATCAGCGACGGGTTGTTGCGGATGGTGCGCACGATGTTGTTCCAGTTGTCCAGGAACGAGGCGGCGATGATCTTGCCCTCGGCGGTGCTGGTGTAGCCCCCGAGCCCGCCGCCGCCATAGCGCCCGAACACCGCCGCGCCCAGGTTGATGTCGGTCTGCGAGGCACTGCCCTGCGCCGCCGCGACCTGGATGCCGCTTCGCGTGTCGGCAATCGTCATCGCCGTCTGCGCCTCCTTGAACTTGACACCGCCGGCCAGCGCACCGACCGCGGCGGCTCGCCCCCCCATGCTGCCCAGCAGTCCCCCGATGCCGCCACCGACGCCCCCGGCGTTGGGGTCGGAGAACACCACATTGGGCGTGAGGATGAAGTCTGCCGCCACCATCTGGCCCTGGCCGACGTTCTGGCCGCCCTGCAACTGACCGCTTGAGGCCAAGGCACGCTCCTGCGCCATGTTCTGCATGGCCGCGCCGCGCTCGACGATCTGGAAGCAGTTGGACTGCTGGATGATCAGACGGATGACGGCCGCCGGTGACTGCAGACCGTAGCGCGAGAGCGACTGCAGCACCGCGTATTGGGGCTCGACGACCGCCAGCGTGCCTTTGGGTGCATCACACTTTTCAACCTGGCCGGCATCGCCGGCGGGGCCGCCGCCGCCACCCAGAGTCTGGGCCGAAACGGCCGATGAGGCCAGCAACGCAGCGGCAATCGCGACGCCGCCGAAGCTGTGGGGTAAGAATTTCATAAACGCTCCAGGGATTGACCCCGCGGCTCGCGAGCGCGGGTTTTACTGCTCTGAACAGGGGCCATGGTGTTGGTGGGGCATGGGAAGCCAAGCCAGGGGCAAATGACGCCCCAGCGCTAGCCGCCTTATCGCCCGAACAGTCCCTTCAGCACGTTGGCCGGATTGCCGATCGGGCTGAGCACATCGCCGATCGAGGGCGACGAGGGGGTTGCAGGGGCGGCGCCAGCCGAGCCGTCCTGGCTCGCCGCAGGGGGCGGCGCATTGCCCGATGGGTCACTTCCGCGGCGGCTGCGCGCGGCACGGCCGCCGGATGGTTCCTCACCCAGCATGGCCATGGTGCTGGACTTCACCCGTACGCGAACGGCCCAGTCGGGCTCCCAGACGGCCTTGGGGTCGGCCGGGCGTGGGGGATAGGCGAAATTGCTTTCGCTGCCGTAGGCGATCATGCGCAACATGCCGCCGCTGTCACCGCGCCGGCCAGCGCCTGCATCCTTGGCCGCGAAGATGCCGCGCGGGATGGCGCACTGCGTGGTCTCCGGCGTCAGCAGGACCTTGTCCTTGATCCAGCGGTCGATCGTGGCATTGGGCAGGTAGTCAAACAGGCCCATGCCGCTGTCGGGCGTGTCGGAGCTGGACCACATCACCATGTCGTTCTCGCCGACGGTTCCCATCGCGTGCAGGAAATAGGCGCGCGCCTGGTTCACGCTGCGCCAGTTCAGCGCGATGCTGTCCTTGGGCGTGCCGCTGCTTTGCAGCTCGATGGCCGGCATCACGTCCTGCGCCGCACCGAGCGTGAACTTGAACGATGGCGGCACGCCGTCTCCCTGGATCTGGTGATCGCCGACCAGCGAGCTCTCGCGGCTCAGGCTGACCCGGTTGCGCTCATTGGGAAACAGCACAAAGCCCGGGCCGACACGCGCGCCCCGGTCGGGCGCGAAACGTCCGGCAAAGGCGGTACCGAAATCAGCCGGATTGGCCCGCGCCAGGTCGATGATGCGGGGCTGCCCGGGTCGAACCTCGGCGCCGCAGCCCCAGTAGATCAGGATGCGACCCTTGGGCGTCTCGCGCTTGTACTCCTCCGGCACCTCGGACGGCTCGGTCTCCTTGACCGGCTGCGCCGGTGGCGGCGGCAACAGCGGCAGCTTGTCGCCCATGCGCGCGCCGGGCGGAATGAGCTGCGCGGCTTCGACACCGGGTTTGAGCCGGTTGTACAGGGCGATGTCGAGCACGCGCGGCGGCATGAAGCTCATGCCGCGCGCCATGCCGTAGGTGGTGTTGTTGCCGCCGCCCATCATGCCGCCGAGCATCGCGCCCACGCCGCTGTCCATGTCGGGCATGCCGGCCATGCCACCGGTGGAGACATCCATCCAGAGCTGGGCTTTGGGCGGCTTGACGTTCTGGGCCTGGGCCGCCGGCAGCGTGCCGAAGCCGAGCGCGAGCAACGCGGCGCCCAAGGGAAGCAGGGAATGTTTCATGTGTCGCTCCATCAGCAATGGCCGCAGGATCAGCCTCCCTCTGCGCGCTGGTGTCAGACCGCGCGCAGCCGCTCGATCAAGCCATTGAGTTCGTCGAGCGATCCAAAGTTTATGACGAGTTCACCCAGTTCCTCCACGCGGCCATGGCGTTTGACACGTTTTTTTACACGCACCTCGACGGCGGCCGTCAGCAGGTCGGACAGTTCCTCCTCGACCCGGCGCAGATCGCGCGACTTTTCCTTCTTCGGCTTCTGCGGCACCAGATTGAATTCGGCGCCGAGCTTCTTCACCAGACTCTCGGCTTCGCGCACCGACATCTTTTTCGCGCTGATCTGGTTGCCAGCGGTGATCTGCGCCGCCTTGTCCAGCGCCAGCAGCGCGCGCGCGTGGCCCATGTCGATGTCGCCGGCCATCAACATGGTCTGCACCGGATCGGCCAGATTGAGCAGGCGCAGCAGGTTGCTGGCCGCGCTGCGCGAGCGCCCGACGGCTTGCGCCGCCTGTTCGTGCGTGAGGCCGAACTCCCGGATCAGCCGCTGCAGGCCCTGCGCCTCTTCCAGCGGATTGAGGTCTTCGCGCTGCATGTTTTCGATCAGCGCCATGGCGGCGGCGGCCTGGTCGCTCACGTCGCGCACCAGCACCGGAACGCTGTCCAGCCCGGCCAGCCGCGCGGCGCGGAAGCGGCGTTCGCCCGCGATGATCTCGTACTTGCCGGCGTTGGCGCCCTGTGCGAGCTGGCGCACGAGGATCGGCTGCATGATGCCCTGTGCTTTGATCGACTCGGCCAGCTCGTACAGCGCGCCTTCGTCCATGCGGGTGCGTGGCTGGTAGATGCCGGGCACCAGATCGTCGAGGTGCAGCGCGGTGGGCTGGGCGCCTTGGGCATCGGCACCGCGGTCGCCGGCGGCGTTTTCCTGGACCGCCGGGCCCAGCAAAATGTCGAGCCCGCGTTGCAGCCCCTTGGGTTTTCTGGTGACCATGGTTTCAGTCCTTCATCAATGATTGCAGCCACGCGTGGCCCTCGGGCCAGTCGCCCAGGCCGGAATCGGCGTTGATGTGGCCCAGCGGGCCGACGTTCCTCAGCTCGCTGTTCCACTGGCCAGCCAGGCCGGCAGCCTGCTCAAAAGCGCCGTATGGGTCGTCGGTGCTCGCCGCCACGATCGAGCGAAACGGCAACGGCCGGCGCATCACCGGCGCCCAGCCCGGCAGTTGCTGGCGCAGGTCTTCACGCTCCACCTCCGGCGGCGCCACCAGCAACGCGCCGCGAACCTGCGCGGTGTGGCGCGAGTGGGCGGCCCACCAGGCGGCGAGGATGCAGCCGAGGCTGTGCGCCACCAGCACCACCGGCCCGGGGGCGGCCAGAACGGCCTCCTCCAGCTGCACCGTCCAGTCGCCCCGCAGCGGGCGAATCCAGTCGTGTTGCTCCACCCGCGTGTAGCCGTGCCGAAGCTGCCAGCGACTCTGCCAGTGCGCGGCTTCGCTGTTGAGCCAGCCTGGAAGGATGAGAACGCCGCGGCTATCCATGCAGAAAAGTTGTCAATGCGCTATACAATTTATAGCTCCCTACGACCGGTTTGCGCCGGGGTCAGCCGCTTCTGCTTGATTTTTTGATGCCGGGAGGTCTTCCGGACGGCCCAAACGGGTCACCATCTCTCGGGCGAACTCCACATAGGCCTGGCTGCCCTTGGCCGACGGGTCGAATACCACGCCTGGCAGGCCATAGCTGGGCGCCTCGGCCAGGCGCACGTTGCGCGGGATGAGGGTGTTGAACACCTTGTCGCCGAAGTGCGCCTTGAGTTGGTCGCTGACCTGCTGCTGCAGCGTGATGCGCGGATCAAACATCACGCGCAGCAGGCCGATGATCTCCAGCTCACGGTTCAGGTTGGCATGCACCCGCCGGATGGTATTGACCAGATCGCTGAGGCCTTCGAGCGCGAAATATTCGCACTGCATCGGCACCACGACGCCGTGCGCCGCGCAAAGACCGTTGAGGGTGAGCAGCGACAGGCTGGGCGGGCAGTCGATCAGCACGAAGTCGTGGTCGTCCGCCACCTCGGCCAGTGCGGACTTCAGCCGTTTTTCGCGGCGCTCCAGGCCCACCAGCTCGACCTCGGCGCCCGCCAGTTCACGGTTGGCACCCAGCACGCGGTAGCCGCATTTCTCCGACAGCACGGCGGCTTCACGGATCGAGGCGGACTCCAGCAGCACGTCGTACACGCTCAACGTCAGTTTGCGCTTGTCAACGCCCGATCCCATGGTCGCGTTGCCTTGCGGGTCCAGGTCGATCAAAAGCACCCGCTGCCCCACCTTGGCCAGCCCCGCGGCGAGATTCACGGTGGTGGTGGTCTTGCCGACGCCGCCCTTCTGGTTGGCAACACAAAAAATCCTGGCCATGGGTGCCTTCGGGTGGAGGGGTGAAAAAGGGCTTAACGGGACAGCGCCAGCCGCACGCCAAAGCCGATCAGGAACACGCCGGCGATCTTCTCCAGAACCCGGCCGATCACGGGGCTTGCCCGCAGCCGCTCGGCCAGAAAATGCGTCAGCAGCACGACGGTGAGTCCGTACAGAAAAGCCAGCACGGCAATGGTGGTCGCCATGACGCCGAAAGTCACCAGCCCCTGGTGGCGGGCAGGATCGATGAACAGCGGAAAGAACGCCATATAGAAAACAATGGCTTTTGGATTGAGCAGCGTGATCGTGAAAGCCTGCTGGAAATAAAGCCGAGGCCTGATGTTCAGCACCGGCGCACTGCCCGGTTTGGCCACGATCATCCTGAAACCGAGCCAAGCCAGATAGGCTGCACCCACCCATTGCACCGCCACAAAGGCTGGCGGGTAGGCCGCCAGCAATGCAGCCACGCCAGCCACGGCCATCCACATCAGAACCTGATCGCCCGCAACCACCCCCAGGGTTGCGCCCAGCCCGCCGGACACGCCCCCTTTGCTGGTGGAGGTGATGAGCGCCAGATTGCCCGGCCCTGGAATCAGCAGGAACACAATCATGGCGGCGACAAATGCGCCGTAATCGGAGATGCCGAACATCGGACGTTCCCGGGTGGTGGTGGATGGAAGAGTTTACGTCACGGCTGGCGCCGGCGTGGCGGCTTCGCGCAGCCAGACGATGCAACGCTCGGCTTCAAGCCCCGGCACCCGCAACGGTTCCACGTGAAACACGTCCACCCCGGGCGGCAGCACCGCGATTTCTGCGGCCGGGTGTTTGCCCTTCATGGCCAGCCAGATGCCGCCCGGCGCCAGCGCCGCTCGGGACCAGGTCACGAAGTCCGCCAGCGAAGCAAAGGCGCGGGAACAGATCAGGTCAAACGGTCCGTTCAGGCTTTCCACCCGCGCATGCAGGCCTCGCAGATTGGGCAGGCGCAATGTGGCGGCCACCTGCTGCACAAAGGCCGCCTTCTTGCCCACCGTGTCCACGCAGGTCACGTCCAGTTCGGGACAACAGATCGCAATCACCACACCGGGGAGCCCCGCTCCAGATCCCACGTCAAGCACGCGCGCGGACGCATCGGCCGATCCATTCGGACGCAGGGCAGTGAGCTTCTGGCGCAGCGGCGCGATGACGGCGAGGCTGTCCAGCAGGTGGTGCGTCAGCATGTCGGCAGGCTCACGCACGGCAGTGAGGTTGTAGACCTTGTTCCATTTGTGGACCAGGTCCAGATAGGCGATCAACAGATCGACCTCGCCTGGCGACAAAGACAGGCGGATCACCTCGGTCGAGCGAATCAGCGTTTTGCGGAGTTCCGCGGTGGTTTCGGTCATGATCGGGCAAGGCAGGTTACATCGCGGATTGTCGCCTGCCGCGCCGGGTGTTCCACGTGAAACAGGTTCCGCGACTTCACCCGCCGCTGTCCCAGCAATTCCCCTTCTGATCGGCGGCGTGGACCCAATAGCGGGTATGCCCGGTCAAGCCCGGCCCACGCTGGCCCTGAAGCGCCCAGGCACCCGAGCCGCCAGCCTGCAGCCCGGCCATTCGCCAGCCCGCGCCCAATTCCTGCTCGCAGCGTGCAGACCCCGCAGCCTCAGACTCGATCACCGCGCCCATCACCGGCTGCGTCGCCCCCAGCGCGCCACCCGCCCAGACACCGCGTGCGGCGTCAAGCCCACCGGGCATCGGCGCCTCCGTCGCCCGCACGCACAAAACGGGCAGTACCGTGCGGCAACTGGTGTCGCCCTGAAGCGGGTTGCAGCCACCCCGGTGAGGTCGATCCTGCGGGGCGGGCTCGCCGTGGCAGCCCAGATGCGCCACATCCGATGGCATCCTGCCATCTCCAAGCAAGGCAAGGCTCAGGCCGTGGCCGATGGGGCGGGGCGTGGCGGTCGTGACGGCAGGCGCCGATGCGGTGTTCGTCGAAGGGCCGCGGCTCATTTCCAATTCCTTCCGGTGCACTTCCGATTCCCGGTTTTCCCGTTCCTTTTTCAGGTACACGGGAACGACCAGCATAAGCACCAGGATGCCGACGACCAGAAGCGCCCGCGCCATCATGAAAGCACCGAACTGTCCAAACCTCGTCGCCATGCAACCCCCTCCTGCAACCGGCTGCGTTGGTTTGTGGTCAACGGCTGGCGGTTGCGCGCAACACCCCTGCTTTACGGCGGCGCCTGACCAGCCGGGCCCGCCAACGCCGTGTCCCGCACCCGGATTCCACTCTTTTTCAGATGAATCAGCAACAGCGAAATGCTCGCCGGGGTGATGCCGGAAATGCGGCTTGCCATGCCCAGGGTTTCCGGCCGGTGGCGCGCGAGCTTCTGGCGCGCCTCGATCGACAAGGCCGTCACCTGCATGTAGTCCAGATCGGCGGGCAGACGCAACCCCTCGAAGTGGGCCGCCCGCTGAACCTCGTCTTTCTGGCGATCGATATAACCGGCGTACTTGGCCGCAATCTCCACCTGCTCGATCACCGGCGCGCTCAGCCCGCCAAGCACGTCTGGCAACACCTCAACCGACGCATGGGCACCGCCATCCATCGACATCAGCGCGCCGTAGGTCACATTCGGGCGACGGAGCAACTCGAACAGGTTGTATTCGTGATCGATCGCCTTGCCCAGCACCCGCTCGGATTCCGCAGGCGGCAAGTTGCGCGGATTGACCCAGGTCGACTTGAGCCGCTGTGTTTCACGTGAAACCGCGTCGCGCTTGCGGCTGAACGCATCCCACCGCGCATCGTCCACCAGGCCCAGTTGGCGTCCGGCCTCGGTCAGGCGCATGTCGGCGTTGTCCTCCCGCAGTTGCAGCCTGAACTCGGCCCGGCTGGTGAACATGCGGTAGGGCTCGGTCACGCCCTGGGTGACCAGGTCGTCCACCAGAACCCCCAGGTAGGCTTCATCGCGGGCCGGCAGCCACGGATCGTCACCCCGGCATTGCAGCGCGGCGTTGATGCCGGCGAACAGGCCCTGGGCCGCCGCCTCTTCATAACCCGTCGTGCCGTTGATCTGGCCGGCAAAAAACAGGCCCTGGATCTGACGGGTTTCGAAACTGCTTTTGAGCGAACGCGGATCGAAATAGTCGTATTCGATGGCGTAGCCGGGGCGCAGGATGTGGGCGTTCTCCAGTCCTTTCATGCTGCGCACCAGGTCGTACTGGATGTCGAACGGCAGACTGGTCGAGATGCCGTTGGGGTAGAACTCGTTCGTGGTCAGGCCCTCGGGTTCCAGGAAGATCTGGTGGCTGTCCTTGTCGGCAAAGCGGTTGATCTTGTCCTCGACACTTGGGCAGTAGCGCGGCCCCACCCCTTCGATCCTGCCGGTGAACATGGGGCTGCGGTCAAAACCGCTGCGGATGATCTCGTGCGTGCGCGCGTTGGTATGGGTGATCCAGCACGGCAGCTGCCGGGGGTGCATGGCCACGCTGCCCATGAAGCTGAACACCGGCACCGCACCTTCGTTCACCCCGCCGGGCATGCCGTCGCCGGGTTGTTCGGTGCACTGGCTGAAGTCGATGCTGCGGCCGTCGATGCGCGGCGGCGTGCCGGTCTTGAGCCGGCCTTGCGGGAGCTTGAGCTCCTTGAGCCGGGCGGACAGGCTCACGGCCGGCGGGTCACCCGCACGCCCGGCGGCGTAGTTGTTCAGGCCGACATGAATCTTGCCGTCCAGGAAGGTGCCGGCCGTCAGCACCACGGTACGACTGCGAAACTTGATGCCGACCTGCGTTACCGCACCCACCACCCAGTCACCCTCCACCATGAGGTCGTCCACCGCCTGCTGGAACAACCACAGGTTCGGCTGGGTCTCCAGCATCCGCCGGATCGCCGCCTTGTACAGGATGCGGTCGGCCTGCGCCCGGGTGGCGCGCACCGCCGGGCCTTTGGAACTGTTGAGGATGCGAAACTGGATGCCGCCCTCATCGGTGGCCAACGCCATCGCGCCGCCCAAGGCGTCCACCTCCTTGACCAGATGCCCTTTGCCGATGCCCCCGATGGACGGGTTGCAGCTCATCTGCCCCAGCGTCTCGATGTTGTGCGACAGCAGCAGCGTCTTGGCGCCCATGCGGGCCGCGGCCAGCGCGGCTTCCGTGCCGGCATGACCGCCTCCGACCACGATGACATCAAATTCCTGTGGGTACAACATTCGCGAGACTCCGGCGCCAGGCATCCGGATGCTTGGCATTGCTTTCTGCGACCCCGCTTACTGCCGGGCGCCGCCTTGGTGGCGAAAAGGACCGATTGTCCCACCACCCCGCCCAACGATGCTTGCAGCGGCACTTTCGCGCCGGTTCTGACGGCGCCACACGCCCTCCCAGGGCCAGCGGCCCGACACGCTTCGGTCCCTGCCAACTTGTCAGAGCGGTCCTTTCGCCTCCCTCGGTGGTCGCATTTGGTCCCAGGTAAGTTTGATCAAGATCAAAAGCTGATCAAACAGCGCGCCATGGAAGTCTCTGCGAATTCGAGAATATCCATATGTCAACAAAGGACTAAGGCATGCGTACATCGCAGGTATTGAAAGGCGCGGGCTTCGCCACACTGTTCTGGGTTTCTGCCGCATGGGCGCAGTCCAGCTTTGTTGCGGGTCTGCAACCCGATCGCCGCCCGCCTGGCGCCCCGGTCAAGACCGAAGCGTCCTTCACGCCCGAGCAGATGGCCCAGTTCCTGCGCGGCATTGAAGGTACGCCCCCAGGCAACGTGACCACCATCGTCGCCACCGGCCAGTGGTTTGTGCCCATGCGGCACCCTGGCGCCACACCTCCCTATGACCTCCGCGGGTGGCATGCCACCCCCGCTCCCGCCACACCCGCCGCCTCGTCACCCCGATGAAGCAGCGGACATTTTTTCTGGTGCCACCGTCCGCAGGATCGCGGCGCCACACCGAGTCGAGTTTGCAGCCGATCACGCTGCCGGCACGAACTGCCGACGGGCAGGGGGAACTGTCCCCAACACTTTTCCACAACTTCACTTGATCAAGGAGAAATCTATGAAATCCATTCGTACCGCATTCGGTCTGACCGTCATCGCAGCCGCCCTGGCAACCTCTGCCTATGCCCAACAAGCTGGCATGAGCGGCATGTCCGGCATGTCCGGTGACCAGAAGGGCATGTCTGGCATGAGCGGCATGCAAGGCCAGAAAGGCATGAGCGGCATGTCGGGTATGTCCGGCGACCAGAAGGGCATGTCCGGCATGAGCGGCATGCAAGGCCAGAAGGGCATGAGCGGCATGTCGGGTATGTCCGGCGACCAGAAGGGCATGTCTGGTATGAGCGGCATGGAAGGCAAGAAGGACGCCAAGAAGCCGGCCAAGAAGTCGGACAAGCAGGAAGGCATGAGCGGCATGTCCGGCATGTCGGGTGACCAGAAGGGCATGTCCGGCATGAGCGGCATGCAAGGCCAGAAAGGCATGTCCGGCATGAGCGGCATGTCTGGCGACCAGAAGGGCATGTCCGGCATGTCTGGAATGTCCGGCATGTCGGGTGATCAGAAGGGCATGTCCGGCATGAGCGGCATGTCTGGCCAGAAGGGCATGTCCGGCATGAGCGGCATGGAAGGCAAGAAGTAATCTGCCTCTTGGGGCTGGATCCAACGGCCAGCCCCCTCCCGCACCGCCCCGGGCCGGGCCATACGCCCGATCCGGGGCTTCTTGTTTTCCCCGACCACAACCCCGTGTGGAGTACCCAGCATGCAAACCCCCAGGCCTTGGTGGGCCCAGGCAGTCACCACAGTCGCCGCCTTGCTGACCAGCGCCCTGCTGGTCGCCTGCGATGGGCCGAAGCCGGAACCCGCCAAAACCAGCGCTGAACCCGCTGCGAAGATTTCCGAGCCAGCCCCCAAAGCGGAGCCGAACTACCACGCCGCGCGCTACGACAAGATTCATTTCAAGCCAGCCATCGAAAAGGCCACCGACGCCGAATGCCTGGCCTGTCATCAGGAAGTGCTCAAGCCTTCGGTGAGAAAACATTCCCCGGCCGGTCTCGCCTCTGCCGACGTCAAGGCGTGGTACCAGTTGACATCGACCTACACGGGTGAGCAGGACACGATGCACCGGCGCCACCTTGAAACCCCGCTGGCCAAGGAACTCATGAACCTGCGTTGCAACACCTGTCACCAGGGCCACGATCCGCGCGACGAAGCGCCTGGCACGTCGGCCAGCAACCAGGACCAGACCCAGCCGTTGCGCAAGTCGGTCAGCACCGAAGCGGTCTGCCTGAAATGCCACGGCAAGATGAACTGGCAGGTCATGGGGCTGCCGCAGCCCTGGGAGCAATCCAAGACCACCTTCCAGAACAACTGCACGCTGTGCCATGCCGCGATTCGCACCACGCGCCACCAGGTGAACTACCTCAATGCCAAGGCGATCGAAGAAGCCGGTTCCAAGAACAGTGACACCTGTTATGGTTGCCATGGTGGCCGCTCCTGGTACCGCCTGCACTATCCCTATCCGCGCAATGCCTGGCAAGGCATGTCGGCCACCGTACCCGATTGGGCCAAGAACCGTCCCACCACCTCCGAAGCCCGCTTCCTTCCAGCGGCCATAGCCCAAGGAACCAAGCCATGACGAACGAAACCCTGCAGCCTCCTTCCACCGGAGCCGCCGTCCGCTTCCCGGGTGTCAACGACACCGCCCATCCTGACGGTCAGGGCTACCAGCGGCGCGACTTCCTGAAGATTGTCGGCGCCTCCGCCGGTGCTGCCGGTCTGGTCAGCGCCGGTGTCTCGCTGGCCCCGAAAGAAGCCACCGCGTTCCCCTACGCGCCCTACTACACCGACGACCAGTTGACCACGGTCGTCACCTCATGCGCCCACAACTGCGGTTCGCGCCATGTGCTGGTGGCCCACAAGAAGGGCGACGTGATCGTTCGCCTGTCCACCGACAACGGGGAATACCAGGCCAGCGGCGCCTATGGCAAGGACACTTTCGAGGAACCGCAGCTGCGCGCCTGCCTGCGCGGACGCTCCTACCGCGCACGCCTGTATTCGCCCGAGCGGCTGCTGTACCCGATGGTGCGCGTCGGCAAGCGTGGCGAAGGCAAATTCAAGCGCGTGTCCTGGGACGAGGCCTTGGACACCGTCGCGAAGAAGATGGTCGAACTCAAGAAGCAATACGGCCCGACCGCCCTGCTCGACCAGAGCTACGCCGGCGCCTCTTACGGCGTGCTGCACAAGTCCGACCAGATCGAGGGCCTGCTTGGCCGCTTCCTGGGCATGTTCGGGTGCCGCACCAATTCGTGGTCGGTGCCGAGCTACCAGGCCACCACGTTCTCCAGCCGCATGACCTTCGGCACCATCCAGGACGGCAACGAGGACGACACCTTCGCCCACAGCAAGCTGATCATCATGTGGGGCTGGAACCCCGCCTACACCTTCCACGGCGGCAACACCTTCTACTACATGCGCATGGCCAAGCAGCGCGGCTGCAAGTTCGTGCTGGTCGATCCCGCACACACCGACTCGGCCGCCAGCTACGACGCCTGGTGGATTCCGATCAAGCCCAACACCGACGCGGCCATGATGGCCGCGATGGCGCACCACATCTTCACCAACAACCTGCAGGACCAGAAGTTCATCGACAAGTTCTGCCTCGGCATGGACAAGGGCACCTTGCCCAAGGAATACGCCGACAAGGAGAACTTCAAGGACTACATCCTGGGCACCTACGACAAGACGCCCAAGACGCCCGAGTGGGCCGAGCCGATCTGTGGCGTCAAGGCCGCGGACATCCGCAAGCTGGCCGACCTGTACGCCAAGACCAAGCCCGCAGCGCTGAAGGCCTCCTGGGCGCCCGGCCGGGCATCCTACGGCGAACAGTACAACCGCATGGCGGCCGCCTTGCAAGCCATGACCGGCAACATCGGCGTGCTCGGCGGCTGCGCCGAGGGCGTGGGCAAAGCCTGGCATGCCGAAAGCGTGGCCTACCCCTACGACGAAAACGCCAACCTCTGGTGGGGCTCGATCAAGTCCGACCGCTGGGCACACTGTGTGCTCAACTACCCCAACGTCAAGCGCGAGGAAATCGGCCTGTGGCCGCGGAATGACAACCTTGATGGTGTCATCCCGAACATCAAGGGCATCTTCTGGCAGGGTTCGGACTGGTTCAACCAGCTCACGAACATCAACAAGGAAATCAAGGCCATCGAGAAGCTGGAGCTCGTGGTCTGTCTGGATTCGACCATCACGCCCTCGGGCATCTGGGCCGACGTGCTGCTGCCGATCGCCACCCATTTCGAACGCCACGATGCCGCCCTGCCCTGGTACAAGGGGCACTACTACATCCACCGGCCCAAGGTGATCGAACCCTTGGGCGAATCCAAGACCGATTTCCAGGTCTTCACCGAGTTGTGCTACCGCCTGGAAGCGCTGGATCCGACCCTGAAGGATCTGGGCAAGCGCTACAACCCGCGTGCCGACCGCAGCTACTTCCAGAATCCGGACGCGGTGGACGAGGCCTACCTCTCCCACTGGTGGAACAACAGCGTGAAAAAACACCAGCACGTCACGATGTCGTGGGAGGATTTCAAGAAACACGGCACCTACAAGTTCATCCTGAAGGAGCCGCATATTGCCTTCCGTGAACAGGTGACCGAAGGAGTCCCGTTCGAGACCGCATCGGGCAAGATCGAGATCTTTTCGACCTACCTGGCCGGCATCAAGGACTGGAAGAAAACCCAGTTCGGCTACGAAATCCCCTATCTGCCCAAGTGGATCGAACCCTTCGAATCCCTCAATCACCCGATCGCGCAGAAATACCCCTACCACCTGATCAGCCCGCACCCGCGCTGGCGCACCCATTCAATTTTCAACAACATCGCCTGGTTGCGCGAAACCTACGAACAGGAGGTCACGATCAACGCCTCCGACGCCGCCAAGCTCGGCGTCAAGACCGGCGACACGGTCGAAGTCTGGAACGATCGCGGCAAGTGCGTGGTGCCGGTCTATGTCACCGAGCGCCTCATGCCCGGTGTGGTGGTGCTGTTCGAAGGCGCGTGGATGGACCTCGACAAGAATGGCGTGGACCGCGCCGGCAACCCCGATTTCCTGACCCTGGACGAGCCCAGCCCTGCGGGCGCCTTCGCCTACAACAACGCGATGGTTCAGATCAAGAAGACCGATCTGGTCCATCGCCCGGTGTGGGACGAGCTGGCCGCCGCCCGCTCGTCCGTGTTCCGCCGCGACATGTAAACACAGGAACGCTGCCATGACCGAGAAAATCGTCATCCGCAAACTCGGCAACGCCGAGAAAGCCCGCGTGCCCGAAGCCCAGAAGCTGCGCGACGCCACGACCTACACGCCGGTGGTGCCCAACAAGCAGTTCGGGTTCATCCACAACAACATGGACTGCATCGGTTGCCGCGCCTGCGAGATCGCCTGCAAGGACAAGAACGGCCTCGCCCCCGGCCCGCGCTTCCGTCGCGTCATGTACGTCGAGGGCGGCAGCTACCCGGACGTGTTCGCCTACAAGGTGAACATGTCCTGCAACCACTGCGCGGAACCCGCCTGCCTGCCCGCCTGCCCGACCGGCGCGATCTGGAAACGCAAGGACAACGGGGTGGTCGACATCGACTCCACCCTGTGCATCGGCTGCCGCCGTTGCGAGGCCACCTGCCCCTTCGGAGCACCGCAGTACGATGTCTCGGACAACACGGTCAAGAAATGCAACATGTGCATCGACGAGCTGGAGGCCGGGCGCAAGCCTTACTGCGTATCGGCCTGCATGATGCGGGTGCTTGACATCGGCCCGATCGACCAGTTGCTCAAGGGAACCTATCCCACCAAGGCCATGGTCAAGGGCGAGCAGCCGGTGCGCCAGGTCAAGCACATGGCCAACCCCGAGCTGACCAACCCCTCGATCGTCTTCATTGCCCATCCCAAGGGCAAGGTCGACGCGTGAGCGCCGAACAAGCGCAGTCCCCGCAAGCCAGCGGGGAAGATCGCCCGGCGCCGCCCGGCTGGCAACGTCCGGCCGCCGAAGACCTCAACGCCCTGGCATGGCTGCATCTGAAGGAGCACGCGCCGGACGTGCTGGTGTCGCTGAACGCCAACGGCTTTCCGGCCACGCTCGCGCTTGTCGCGGCCGAGCATCCGGCGAGCCGCGCGATGGACGCGGCGTTGCAGGCCCTGGCCGGGCACGGCGACGGCAGCGTCCCGGGCAGTTCGCCGGACGACCTGGCGGCCGACTATGCCGCCATTTACCTCACCTACGCCCTGCGCGCCTCGCCGTGCGAGTCGGTCTGGCTTGACGAAGACCATCTGGTGATGCAGGGGCCCACTTTTGCGGTGCGCGAGTTCTACCAGCGCCACGACGTCCAGGCGCCCGATTGGCGCGCCATGTCCGATGACCACATCACCCACGAGTTGCAGTTCGTGGCGCTGCTGCTGGAACGCGGCGAAGAGCGCGAGGCGGCGCGCTTTCTCAAGCAGCATCTCATGGCCTGGCTGCCCGATTTCGCCCAACGCGTCGGCCAACGCGCCGAAACGCCCTTCTACGCGGCGCTGGCCGCCCTCACCCTGGCGGCGTGCGAGCAATGCCAGCGCTGGCTGCCCAAGGTGGCCGTCATGCCCCGCGTGACGGTCGAAACCGACGCGAACGTTCCCCCCGGTTGCGGCGCCTGACGGACCGGTTGCACAGCGCCGGTGCCTGCCATCGACAGCAGGAACCGACCGCATTACCATCGACCGGCCCATGAACCGGACCACCCCCGAGCCCCCCACGCTGACCATCCACGCGCAGCGCTGCGCGCACCAGCGGGTTGCCAGCGCCACCTGCCAGGCGTGTGTCGCTGCCTGTCCGCGCCAGGCCTGGCAGCTGCTGGACTCCGGACTCGCCTTTGACGCAGCGCTCTGCGACGGCTGCGGCCTGTGCGTGGCGGCCTGTCCTCACGAGGCCCTGGAGGTTCCCTCCCCGACACCCATCCTCACAACCGACACAGGTCGCGAGTTGTGGCTCGCCTGCGAGCGCGCCGGAATCGTCAAGACCGATGCCGGCTCCAGCTCCGCCGGCCTCACCGCCTGCCTGCATGCGCTCACGCCGGATTGGCTCTTGCAATGGCACCAGCGCCATCGGATCACCCAGGTGCGCCTGGCCAGCGGGGACTGCAACACCTGCGACCGCCGCCCTGCCCAGACCCTTCAGGCCCGCTGGCAACCGGTGGCCGAGCGCCTGGCGCGGGCCGGCCAGCCTGCGCCGGCCCTGACCCGCATCGACGCCCGGCAATGGCAGGCCCGCGCCAGCCGTACCGAGCAGCCCGACCCCCGGCGCCGGCGCTTCCTCGGGCAGCTGTTGCAAGGCCCCGCGCCTCAAGCCCGGGACCGCTCCCAACCGTCCACCCTGGCCCCACTCACCAGCGGCCGGCAGCGCCTGGTGCGCACGCTGGCGGCACCCGGCCCGCGCGGCGGCGCCGCCAGCCCCCTGTGGCAGGTCCGTCTGGATCCCGACCGGTGCACCTGGTGCATGGCCTGCGCCAACCTATGTCCCGAGCGGGCCCTGACCCAGATCGCCGATCCCGACGGACCCGTCGACCGCCTGACCAGCGAGATGGCCCGCTGCACCGGCTGCGGTTTGTGTCTGGACGTCTGCGACAGCCAGGCGCTGTCCCTCGCCGGCCCCGGCCAGCCCCATCCGCCGGCGCAGCAGGTGTTTGAGCTCGTGCGCCAGACCTGTCCGGTCTGTCGGGTGTCCTACCACCGCCAAGCCTCACCCGGCGGCGCCAGCACCGACGAACCCGGCCCCTGCCCGACCTGCCGTCGTGGACGTCCTGCCCGACCGGACCGCCTGGTCCAGACCTCATCGGAGCCTGGAGGCAACGGGGTATGAGCACCGCCCGGCCGCCCGAAGGCGCTCACACCGCAGCCCCTCAGGGCGAAGTGCGCCCCGCGAGCGCCTCGCCAGCTACCCCGGCACAGGCCCCGACGCGGGGTCTGCGCCACTGGCTGACCTCTTCCGTCACGCGCCGGCTGCTGGCCGGACTGCTGATCGCGCTGGCCACCTCGGGCGTCGTGCTCACCGCTTTGGCCCTGTCGATGGGGCAACGCAGCCTGCGCAGCGAGCAGGAGGTCGCCGCCAAACGGCTCGCCACCGTGTTCGAGGCCAGCCTGCACAACGCCATGTTGCGCCGCGACCTGGCGGGCCTGGGGCATATTCTGGAAGCGCTGGGCCAGGCCCCCGGGGTGGCTCGCGCCCGGCTGCTCGATGTGCGCGGCCAGGTGCGTTTTGCCTCCGACCCCGCGCTGCTGGATGAACACCCGAGCGGCGCCCTGGAGGGCCTGTGCCTGCAAGCGGGCTGCAAGTTGCCCGGCCCCCGGTATGACTGGACCGAAACACCCGATGGCGCCGCGCTGCGCGTGGCCTACCCGATCGCCAATCAGGCACGTTGCATCCAGTGCCACCGCAGCCCGGCCGAACGACCGGTCAACGGCGTGTTGCTGGTCGACCTGGAGCCCCTGCCCGCCGGCACCGGCTTGCACACGCACAGCGCGCTGCTGGTGCTGGGTCTGGCAGCCCTCGCCCTGTTTGGCGGGATGACCGCATGGACCCTGCGCAGACAAATCAATCAGCCGCTGCAACAGTTGACCGCGGCTGCCGACCGCATCGCCTGCGGCGACATCAGCGCCCGCGCCGCGATGTCGGGCAACGACGAGTTCGCGCGCCTCGGGCGCCACTTCGACGCCATGGCCGAGCGCATCGACGCCACCGTCGGTTCGCTGCGCGCCCAGCAGGGATTCCTGCAGCAACTGGTGGACGCCATCCCCGACCCGGTGCTCGTCGTGGGCCCGGACTACCGCATCCGCATTGCCAACGCGGCCTACGGCCAGCTCATCGGCCAGGCCCACGCCGACATCGTCCAGGCTTGCTGCCACCAGATGGGTCGCGGCCAGACAGAACCCTGCCCGCCCACGCTGGTCAGCTGCCCGGTCGCCGAACTGCGCAATTCGCCGCACACCTTGCGCACCGTCATGAGCCTGCGCCACCGCGACGGCAGCGAAATACCGGTCGAGATCGAGGCCGCGCCCCTCTCCGCCGGCGGCGAATGGCTCACCGTCGAGGTGCTGCGACCGCTGGAGCGTTCCATCCGTTTCTCGCAGGAGCAGCGCCTGGCCACCATCGGCCTGCTGGCCAACGGCGTGGCCCATGAGATCCACAACCCGCTGGCGTCCATCCGCCTGGCCTTGCAGGCCAGCCTGCGCGGCTTGAACGCGAAAAACATCAGCCATGAGGAGCTGGTCGAATACCTTGAGCTCGTGGACGACCAGATCGACCGCGCTGTGCTGGCCACCGATCGCCTCATGCAGATGAGTCACCCGCCGGGCGACAACCCGGAGCCGGTGTCGCTCGCGGCGGCCATCGACGATGTGCTCGCCCTGCTCGGTGAAGAATGCCGCCAGCGCGGCGTGACCGCGTCGGTTGATGTCAAGCCGCCCGGTGGTCTGGTGCTGGGCGACCGGGCCGAACTGCGGCAGGTGTTCGTCAACCTCGTCCACAATGCCTTGCATGCGATGCCCCAGGGCGGCCGCATTCACATCGCCGCCGAGCCGCTGGACGACCAGCACCTTCGCGTCACCGTGAGCGACACCGGCACCGGAATCGCCCCCGCAGACCTGCCGCGCATCTTCCTGCCCTTCTTCAGCCGGCGCGCCGACGGCCAGCACGGCATGGGTCTCGGCCTGTCCATCTGCAAGAGCCTGGTCGAGCACTTCGGGGGGCAGATCAGCGTCAGCAGCCAAGCCGGTCAGGGCACCACGTTCACACTGCGCCTGCGCAAGGCAGAATCCGCGGCAGACACCCCATCCGGCAACTCACCCGAGCCCCAGCCCGCGCAACCGCCGGCGCCCCCGCCATGACCCCAGAGAAGCCCGCCGACACCCAAAGCACTGTGCTCGTGGTCGAAGACGACCCGGTGCTCAACCGCCTGCTGACCCGCCAGCTCGCCAAGGCCGGCCATGCGGTGGGCAGCGCCGACACCTGGGCCGGCGCCCGCCAGCGCCTGCCGATCTTGCAGCCCGACCTGGTGCTGCTGGACATGAAGCTGCCGGACTCGGCCGATTTCCTGCCCTTGACCGAACTCGCCGCCCGGATGCCGGTGGTGATGCTCACCGCCTATGGCAACGTCACGCAGGCGGTGGAGGCGATGCGCCTGGGCGCTGCAGACTATCTCGTCAAGCCGGTGGATCTGGAAGAGCTGGAACGCGTGGTGCAGCGTGCGCTGGACCGCCGGTACCAGAAAGGCGCGTCGCCCGACGCCAGCCAGGCAGCGCCACCGGACAGCCTGGTGCTCACCGGCGAACCCACGCTGGAAGCCATCGAGCGCGAATACCTGGGTCGCCTGCTGGCCAAGTACGGCGGCAACCGCCGCCAGGTGGCCGAGGCCCTGGGCGTCTCCGAGCGCACCGCCTACCGCATGCTCGAGCGCCACGGCTACCGCAGCGCCGGCGAGCGCTGAAGGACTGGCCCGTCGTCATTGCAGCGACGGATGCCTTATACGTTCTTTGCATACGCCGTCCAATTTCCAGCCTTGGACAAGCCGCGCAGGCCGGTCTAAGCTTGCGTCTCATCGAAAACAACCAAGGAGACCCGCCATGGCCCAGGCCAACCCCCCCGCCACCCACGCCCTTCCGTCCTACCTGCAGGCCGACCATCTCGGCCCCTGGGGCAACTACCTCAAACAGGTCGACCGCGTGACACCCTACCTCGGGCACCTGGCGCGCTGGGTCGAGACACTCAAGCGCCCGAAACGCATCCTGATCGTGGACGTGCCGATCCAGATGGACGACGGCAGCGTGGCCCATTTCGAGGGCTACCGGGTGCAGCACAACACCTCGCGCGGCCCCGGCAAGGGCGGCGTGCGTTTTCACCAGGATGTGACGCTGTCCGAGGTGATGGCGCTGTCGGCCTGGATGTCGGTCAAGAACGCAGCCGTCAACGTGCCCTACGGCGGCGCCAAGGGGGGCATCCGCGTCGACCCGCGAAAGCTGTCGCTGGGCGAGCTTGAACGCGTCACCCGCCGCTACACCAGCGAGATCGGCATCATCATCGGCCCCAACAAGGACATTCCGGCGCCGGACGTGAACACCAACGAGCAGACCATGGCCTGGATGATGGACACCTACTCGATGAACGAGGGCGCCACCGCCACCGGCGTCGTCACCGGCAAGCCGATCGCGCTGGGCGGCTCGCTGGGCCGGCGCGAAGCCACCGGCCGCGGCGTGTTCACCGTGGGGGTGGAAGCGTGCCGCCTCACCGGCCTGGAACTGCAAGGCGCGCGCATCGCGGTGCAGGGTTTCGGCAATGTCGGGGGCATCGCCGCCAAGCTGTTTGCCGAGGCCGGCGCCCGCATCGTCGCGGTGCAGGACCACGGCGGCACCGTCTACCGCGAGGCCGGCCTGGACGTGCCGGCCTTGCTGGAGCATGTGCGCATCAACGGCAGTGTGGCGGGCTATGCCAGCTCCGAGACCCTGGCCGACGACGCCTTCTGGCGCGTGCCCTGCGACATCCTGATTCCCGCGGCGCTCGAAAGCCAGATCACCGCCGCCAACGCCGGCCAGATCACCGCGCGCATGGTGATCGAGGGCGCCAACGGCCCGACCACGCCCGAGGCCGACGACATCCTGCACGAGCGCAACGTGCTGGTGGTGCCAGACGTGATCGCCAACGCCGGCGGCGTGACCGTGAGCTATTTCGAGTGGGTACAGGACTTCTCCAGCTTCTTCTGGACCGAGGACGAGATCAACGCCCGGTTGGTGCGCATCATGAAAGAGGCGTTCGCGGCCGTGTGGCAGGTCGCCCAGGACAATCAGGTCAGCCTGCGCACGGCCACCTTCATCGTCGCGTGCAAGCGCATCCTGCAGGCGCGCGAATTGCGCGGCCTGTACCCATGACCTGATGCCATGCGAACCCGGCTCATGCGCGGCACAATGACCGCATGGGCCCTTCAAACAAGCTTCTCGTCTTCGCCGGCAGCACCCGCGCCGGCTCCTGGAACCGCAAGCTCGCCGGCGTGGCCGCTGACTTGGCCCGCACCGCCGGAGCCACGGTCTCCCACATCGAGCTGGCGGACTTCGAGCTCCCGATCTACAACGCCGACCTCGAAGCCCGCGGCACCCCCGAGGCCGCGATCCGCCTCAAGGAACTGTTCCACGCCCATCCGGGCTGGATCATCTGCTCGCCGGAATACAACGCCAGCTACACCGCGCTGCTGAAAAACACCATCGACTGGGTGTCCAGCCCGGTCAAAGGGCATCCCCAATGGTCCAGCGGCACCTTGCCTTTCGAGGGCAAGGTGGTCGGGCTGCTCAGCGCGTCACCGGGTGCCCTCGGGGGGCTGCAATCCCTGAGCCATCTGGCGCCCCTGTTGGCCAACCTGCAGTGCTGGGTCGCGCCGACCCGGTTTTCCCTGTCACGCGCCGGCGAGGCCTTCGACGCCGACGGGCGCCTGGCCAGCGAAGGCAGCCGCGAGCGGGTCCGTGCCGTGGTGGAACAGGTGCTGTGGGCCAGCCAGCGTCTGCATTGCCCTTGACGAGGCGCCGGACACCCCCGACGCGAATCCAAAGGCTCCTTCAGAGCAAAAATGATCCAAAACCTGCCGATCCCAGCGTAAACCGGTCACGAGATGCTATGTTTTTGATATCGCTTATGCTGCGCCAATGCCCCTGGCAAATGCCCGATCCCGAATGATCTGCCGCCCGGGCTGCGGCGCCTGCTGCATCGCGCCCTCCATCAGTTCGCCCATTCCCGGCATGTCGCACGGCAAGCCGGTTGTTTACCAAAGTGACGCGAATGCAATGTCGTGACCTTTGCGGCGCATGTTGTACGGCGCCGTCCATTTCAAGTCCCATCCCGGGAATGCCCGGAGGGAAACCAGCGGGCGTGAGATGTTTGCAGCTCAACGAACAAGAGCGGTGCAAGATTTTTGGCCACCCGGCGAGGCCTCCTGTCTGCGCCTCTCTCCAACCGTGCCCCGAAATGTGCGGCGAAAACCGTGAGCAGGCAATGCGCTGGCTCGGTCAGGTCGAGGCCGAGACTGCCCCGAAGTGTTGAGTGTCGAATGCGACCGACTACCAGCTCGTCGCAAAGGAGGAGACAGCAAAGGAGATACGTCCCAGCGTCACAAAGGGCGGCACGGCGGTCGGAGGTCACTTGGGCGAAACGCCACCTTGCGGGCTGCAAGCCCGATCCACAAACATCACCGCGCCCCAACCTGCTGACCTTACCTGTGGGCAAGACCAGCAGTCGGGCACCTTGCGCGCAGACTGCTAACAGAAATGCCTTCCGGCCCGTCCATCGACTAAAGGAGGGCGCCATGCCCCACATCTTGCCGGTCGCTCCCGTTGCCGCCTTCGCCGATTCAGAGTGGCGCTATATATAGCCACTTTTCCGCAATTTGCCTCATACTACTTGACTTTGTTGGCTACAAATAGAAAATGTACTTAAATTTGTTCTGCCTAGCATAGGAGCCAATAGTGAAGGATAAGAGGGAACGCTTTGTGGCGCTTGCAGAAAAGCGCGTGCCGCGAGCTATCCACGAGTTGCGGCTGATTGGTAATTTGGCCAACACGCACAACTACACGTATTCGCAAGAGGACGCGCAGCGCATCGTCTCCACGCTGGAGCAGGAACTGAAGCTACTGAAGGGCCGCTTTTCTGCCGGCGTCCTCAAGTCGGAACCAACTTTCAAGCTTTAAGGAGGGGGCATGACGTCAATCAAGTGGGTCTTTGAGCAGTCACCCGATATGGGCGGCGTGAGCGGCGAGGGATTTACCAATCCACTGCTGGGCAGTGGCATGGAGCCAGCCGCGGACTTGGCACGCGAGGTCATTCAGAACAGCACTGACGCGCAAGTTGCCGGCGAAAAGGTGCGAGTCGAAATGCGCCGAGTGACGCTGATGGGCAAGGAAAAGCAGGCCTTCGTGAAGGCGATGGGTCTCGACCCTGCACTCACTTCCCGTCGCAACTACTTCAACCTTCCGCGAGGCTCCTGTCTCGCGACGCTGGGCGAAGCAGGCGCCCCTCTCCATCTCCTCTACATCGAGGACTATGGCACCTGCGGTTTGCACGGCTCACCGAAGAGCCGAAAGTCTCACTTCAATCGGTTGCTGCTGTCGCTCGGCGACGGCTCAAAGAGCACGGAAGCCGAAGGTTCCGGTGGCTCCTATGGGTTCGGCAAGTCGGCCTGTTCGTCGAACAGTCGTATTCACACCATCGTCGCATACACCGTGTTCGACCCGGTGAAGAGCGGTGTTGCTGCCAAGAACCATGCGCGCTTGATGGGCTGCGGCTACTTCCGTGGCCATGACCACAAGGAGGTTGAATACACTGGGCGTGCCTGGTACGGGACCGCCGCCGACGGTGGAAAGGTAGACCCCCTTGTCGACGAAGATGCTCACGAGTATGCCGAGCGCTTGGGCTTCAAGCGGCGCGAGTTGTCCGAGCGAGGCACATCGCTCCTGATTGTGGACTGCGGCGTCGACTGCGAGATGTTGCGTGACGCTATCGAAGAATGGTGGTGGCCACGTCTACTTGACGACGAGCTCGGCCTTGATGTTGCGCTGTACGAGCAAGGCCAGCGGCTTGCGCCCCCGCGGCCCCGGAAGCGGCCCGACCTGCGACCGTTCATCGAATGCTTCGACCTAGCCATCGGCCGAAGCATGCCCACCGGCGACCACCAGAAGACCGCACCTTTCAACCGTTTGTACGATTTGAACTTGGGCAACTACGCCTATACGGTCGTGGGCGAGGAGGGTGCGAAGGACGAGAAGCTGAGCGAGAAGCTGGGCAGCATCGCGCTCATCCGTCGCCCACGGATGGTCATTGAGTACATGAACGTCGGGGGCTCACTCCCGCTCCCCTGTGTCGGTACGTTCGTGGCCGGACCCGACATCGACACCTTCTTGAAGCGCTCCGAGCCAGCGACGCACAACAAGTGGGACCCGAAGTCGAACCGCCTTTCCGAGCTGGGGCCCGAGGCGCGGGACATCGTCGTGAAAATTCAGCAGCGTTTAAAGACCGGGCTGCGTCATTTTGCCAATGCAGCCGCGCCACAGGCGCCGACGCAAGAACTTCGCCTCAAGTCGCTTGAGCGACTGCTGGGCAACATGTTCAAGCCGCCGACGACATCGCCCGGTGGGGGTGGCGCCTCACCGGGGGACCCCATCAGCATCAACTTCGTGGACCAGCCTCATATCGTGGCCGAACAAGCAGGCATTGCCACGAAGGGCTCGTTCAGGGTGTCGCTGGCGGATGAAGCCGACCGGCCGAAGGTCAGAGTCGCGGTGCGAGTGAAGTGCCTGGTTCAGGAGGACGAAGGCGTCACAACCGAAGACCCGATTGCGGTCACGCTGCACAGTGACGAGGTAAACGGCAGCGGCAACGTAGCCGCAGACGGAGGCATCGTCTTTGAGCTTGAACGCGACGCCAAGCCGTTGTTCACGTTCAAATCCGCCGCCTACGTACGCGATTGGACGACGCATATTTCAGTGCAAGTGGAGGAGATGTGATGGCGACGAAGGCCAAGACACATTGGCAAAAGCAGGAGTCACGCCCGGTTCGGCCGTTTCGCTCTGCGAAGGATTTTCTTGATGACGTTGGCTTCCGCATGTATGCGGACGAGGACTTCAAGAAGGACGAAGCGATGCAGACCGGCAATGTCGAGTTAAGCAAGCTCGCCCTCGCAGTTCGAATTCCGTCGGGAGTCCTCAACTTCGAGGAGGTGGTCGGTGTCCCGACAGACCTGTTGCGATTGGTCGTGACAATCGAAGACCGCACGTTCAAGGACAGCGAGGTCGCGGTCAACACGCCCATGTCGGAGGTCGGCGCCAATGTGCGAGTGCTTGAACTTGATGCCGAAGCAGTGGAGCGCTTGTCGTGGGCTGGAGAGACGCGCGTGCATGTCGCAGTTGTCCTCGCCGAGGCGCGAAACGGCGGTGAGGTGGGAACGGCTCAGCGCGTGGGCGCGTGGGTCGCTCGAAAGACCTTCTCCATCGGCAAGATGCGAGACACGGCGGCCTTCGCAATCAACGCAGTTGAGCCCGAATACTTCGAGAGGCTTGGCCTACCGACGGGAACGACATACCTGGTCGAAATTGCCGACCCGGACCTCAATCAACCGGCCGAGAACTTGCCGGACCTTGTCAAGGTGAGCTTGGCAAAGGCCGTGCACTCCGCGTTGGCTCGCGACGAGGAGTCGAGCATGGCGAAAGCACTCATCAGGTCCATCTATGTCGACGTGGTTACGACCGTGCTTGCCACTGGATATTCGAACCTCAGCTCGGATGTGCAACCCGACAGCATCATCGAGGTCGTCACTGCGAAGCTTGCGAAGTCTACGGGGTTCAGTGCCGAACGGCTGCGCCAGCTCGCGAAAGAGAATGCCGGTGCTTCGTTGCGCGCAGTTGTGCAGGCGGATGTTGAGCTCACTCGCGCCTTGGTGAGCGCAGCACAAAGGAAAGCAACATGAGCCAATACCCAATCATCCAGTCAGAAGACGCGCTGCGATACCTTAAATCGCGTCAACAGGATGGCGAGGTCACGCTGGACGACATCCGCCGCACAGCAGGCTCGGGGGATGCGATTTCGCGGGAGGGGCTTGACGACCTTCGCGCCAAGTTGCTGCGGCTCAAGAAGAAGTTTCCGGCGAAAGTCAGAGAGAGAGACCCGCAGGGTGGGAAGTTTGAGAGTGAGGCCTGTGCGGTCGTCCACACTTGCCTTGCTGACGTGGACAGGTCTGCGCTGGCGAACCACGACTTCTGGACCTGGCTCGCAGTGGACTACCTTGCCGACATTCTCGAGTGGCGGTTCGGCACAGATGGCCGCCCCGCCAAGCCCAAGAACTATGGCATCGGCACTAGAACGGAGAACATGTTCTTCCGTCTTTGGCTCAGGGCGGACTTGGGCAAGGGGGGTGGTTCAGACCCCTATGAGCTTGCGAAGGCCGGCGACCAAGAACTATGGCGCTCACACTTGCTTCGTCAAGGCTATGCAAACGCACGTAACGTCGTGCGTGCACTCCTAAAACTACAGGCCGGGAAACTGGTGCATGCAAACAGGGCGATTAGGCAAGTAGCCACAAGTGATGACCCCAAAGATGGGATACGTATGCTCGCAAAGCGTCTCAGGCGCATGCGTGCGAACGTGGTTTTTGAGTATCTGACGCCGGTGCAGGCCGATGCACTTGTATTCGAGTTGAGTTCAGACCTAAAGAAGGGCAAGTAGTCTTGGCGTTGTTGTCTGAAACCTACGAGAGAACGGGCGGCGGTATCTTGAGAACTGTCGTAGCTGGTTCGTTGCGGGGTGTTTCGCACCTCAAGTGCAAGCAACTAAAGGGTGCCCCTCTTGCGCACCAATGGTGGGCACAACAGCTTCAAGGGCTGCCGGTGGAGCTTGAACGTGCGGGGGCCATACACACCGTGGACTTCTTCTGCGGCTCGGGCGGGCTGAGCTTGGGCGCCGCTCGGGCCATTGAGGCGTGCGGGATGAACCACGTGCCTTTGGCAGCCATTGATGTCGATGCGGAAGCGCTGGCGGTTTACACGCGCAATTTCAAACCAAGCATCGCGCTAGCTGCAAACGCCGCATCGGTTGTCGACTATCACGTCTACGGACGAGGAGAAGACGCGGAACTTGCATATGAGCCAGAACTTGTCGACGGGCGCCTAGAGGCATTGGTAGGCAAGGTTGACCTTCTGTTGGCTGGCCCGCCATGCCAGGGGCACTCCAACCTAAACAACCATACGAGACGCAGCGACCCGCGGAACATGCTCTACGTGAGTGTGGCAGCGACGGCAATCGCTCTTCGCTCCCGGGCAATCGTCATTGAGAATGTGCCTGACGTACTCGCCGACAAGACCAATGTCGTCGGCGTGACCACTCGAATTTTGAGCATGGCCGGCTACACCGTGAGCAGTGGAATACTCAGCGCCACGGAGCTTGGCGGCGCGCAAACAAGGCGGCGCCATTTCTTGGTCGCGACCAAGGCGCAGCTACCCCACGTGGCAGTCGACGAGGCGCCATCCCTGCTTCGTCAACCAGCAATGACGCTGCGTGAGGTCATCGGTGACTTGGAAAACGCGCCGTACCGTTCTTTTATGGACGACGCTCCAGCGCTGTCGCCCGAGAACAGAGCCCGCATCAATTATTTGCACGATCACGACGAGTACGACTTGCCCGACCATCAGAGGCCAGAATGCCACAAGGATGGGCACACCTACCCGTCCGTCTATGGCCGCATGTATTGGGACAAACCGGCGCAGACCATCACAACTGGCTTCATGACGCCAGGGCGTGGGCGGTACATCCATCCAGGCCAGCGTCGCGTAATTACCGCTCGCGAGGCGGCGCGTATCCAAGGCTTTCCCGACACGTACGACTTCTCTGTCGATGGCGGGGCGCCTTCCAAGAAGGCGCTTACCAAGTGGATTGGTGACGCGGTTCCTAGCTGGTTGGGCTATGCAGCCGTGTTGACCGCTCTTTCGGGGATGTAGTGGATACCGTTGACGCCGCTACGCGTAGTCGCATCATGCGTGCGGTGCCGCGAAGCGACACCGCACCCGAGCTACTTCTGCGTAAAGCGTTGCATCGACTTGGCTTGCGATACCGACTTCATGTCCGGTCTCTACCTGGCAGTCCCGACATCGTCTTCGTAGGGCCACGTGTGGCTGTCTTCGTTCATGGCTGCTATTGGCATAGACACGAGGGCTGCCGACTGGCGACGACCCCAAAGTCGAATGCCGGCTTCTGGCAGGGCAAGTTCCGCGACAACGTTGCGCGAGATCGGCATGCAGTTAAACAACTTGAAGCTGACGGCTGGGCAGTGGTCATTGCTTGGCAATGCGAGGTACAAACCGCATCCGCCCTAGTTGCTGAGCGTGTCTCGTCAATCGTGTCAAAACGGCGTGCCGGTGGGAACGCCCTGGTGTACCTTGCGCGACTGGAAAGCCTGACCGCCCCGCAGTAAGCTCAACGGACCGAACCGAAACGACTGCGGAGACTCCATGCACATTCCTTCCCTGAAAGACATCGTCAGCCCCGAAGAGTGGGCGTTGCGCTGCGACCTCGCCGCCTGTTACCGCCTCGTGGCCCTGTACGGCTGGAGCGATCTGGTCTTCACCCACATCAGCGCCAAGCTGCCCGAGGCGGTCTCTGGCGACGACCACCATTTCCTGATCAACCCCTACGGCCTGATGTTCGACGAGATCACGGCGTCGAGCCTGGTCAAGGTCGACATGGCCTGCAACAAGCTGCACGACACACCCTTCCCGGTCAACCCGGCCGGCTTCGTGATCCACAGTGCGGTGCACGAGGCGCGGCCCGAGGCCGGCTGCGTGCTGCACACCCACACCCGCGCCGGCGTGGCCGTCAGCGCCCAGAAGCACGGCATCCTGCCGATCAGCCAGCAAAGCACCTTCGTGCTGGCGTCGCTGGCGTATCACGACTATGAAGGCGTGGCCTTCCGCGACGAGGAAAAGCCGCGCCTGCAAGCCGACCTGGGCGGCGCCAACTTCCTGGTGCTGCGCAACCACGGCCTGCTGACGGTGGGCAAGACGATTGCCGACGCCTTTCTAAGCATGTTCACCTTCGAGAACACCTGCCGCATCCAGATCGACGCGCTGGCCGGCCAGAGCGGCATGGACAGCCTGACGGCGGTCAACCC
>Ga0208564_1000656_pt1 | contig 31426 bp, 21 predicted proteins | sample AD_UKC073_MetaG_FD_184439 | JGI IMG/M metagenome (GOLD analysis project Ga0208564, IMG submission 184439) | Active sludge microbial communities of municipal wastewater-treating anaerobic digesters from USA - AD_UKC073_MetaG (SPAdes) (version 2) | ecosystem: Engineered > Bioreactor > Anaerobic >... | reverse complement strand
AGCGACCCCCGAGCAGCAATTTACCGTCGGGCTGCGCGAACACGGCATACGCGCCATCAAAATCGGAGTCGAACGCAAACAGCAGCTTGCCGCGATCCGCCAGCACCGGGGCGGTGGCGTGGAAGCCAGTGGTGTCGAGTGTGCCGTTGCTGTTGTAGCGGGCAAGGCAATACCGGGTGATCGCACCGGTGCTGAAGGCGCCGCCCGTTGAGCACGCGCCCGCGAGCACGATCTTGCCGTCCTGCTGGATCGTCACAGCCTTGGCGGCGTCCTCGTCGGTGCTGATCGGGGTGATCACCTTGCCGCCGCTGCCGAATGCGCTGTCCAGCGCGCCCGCTGTGGTGAGTCGCAGCAGGCAGAACTCGGTGTTCGCGTTGTTCAGGCAGGAGCCCGCCACTACCAGTTTGCCGTCGCTTTGTTGCGCGGCCGCCATCGCGTAGGAGCTGTTGCTGTTCCCGATCACTTCGATGCGGGTGCCGGGCAACGTGCCGCCAGCGTTGAAGCTGTTGTCGAGGGTGCCGTCGCTGTTGTGGCGCGAGAGGCACATCGCATTGGCAACCAGTGAAGCTCCACAGGAACCAACGATCACAATCTTGCCGTCGGCCTGCAGCATCAGGCCGGACGCCACGTTGTAGAACGGGCCGGGAGCGACGGTCGCCACGCCCGGTGTTGTGCCGCCGGCATTGAAACTGGTGTCGATGCTGGCATCCGGCAGCAGGCGGACTACGCAAAAGTCGTAATAGCCCGACGTGAGATTGCTGCAGGTGCCGGCGACGATGATCTTCTGGTCGGGCTGCACCGCGACCATGCCAAACAGGCTCTGGCCTGGCGTTTCCTCGATGATCAGTTCGCCCGCCTGCAGATCGGGTTGCAGGCCGCCTTGCGTCGCGTTCGGGTTGAACGTGAGATCTGGTGTGCCATCCGGGTGGTAGCGCACCACGCAAAGTTTGCTGATGCTGATCCCACTGCAACTGCCTGCGACCACCACCTTGCCATCGGCCTGCACCGCCACCCCACGCGCGTTGTCGGGGGCGGCAGATGAGCGACCGGGTTTCGCCAGCGCCTTGCCGCGATCACTGATGATGGGGTTGGCGGCGTTGAAGCCGCCGCTATCGAGATCGCCAGGGGCCGCGAGCAGGCTAGCGGCGTGTGCCGCCAGCAGCAACGCAACAAGGGCAAACGGCCAGCGGCGGGTGGGGCGGCCGGCGCGACGAGCGCAAAAGGCTTGCATGATTCATGTCCTCAGCGCCCCCGCGTTGGTACAAGCCAATAGTATCGCTGCTTTGCTGCCGTTTGCCACAGCTGCCCATCAGGGCAGGCAATCGGTGCCGTGCGACGTGCGGATCCAGTCCAGCACTTGTGTGGCGTTGCGTACGTTCGGGTGCTGTGCGTTGCTCGCGCCCGCTGTCAGCGCCGTGCCGCTCAGCCCCAGCAAGGCCCGCACGATCAGCAAGCCGTCGGTGATGGCGCGTGGCTGGCCGTCGTTGTCGGCATCGAGCGTTCCGCCAGTCAACAAACCGGCGAGATGGGTCTCGATCTGCGCCGCATTGCGACCGGGGCTGACGCCAGTCGCGCCGGTGACCAGCGCCGTGCCGCGCAGTCCGAGCAGATAGCGGGTTACCAGCAGGCCGTCGGTGGTTGCGTCCACCACCGGGTTGGCGTCAATGTTCAGCGTGCAGGTGGGCACCGGCACCGGGCCGCCCTTGAAGCGAGCGAGGCAGAACTGTTCCGGCGCCCCGCGAAAGCAGTTCCCCGCCGCCACCATGTCACCGTCTGGCTGCAACAGTGCAGCCACGGAAATGTCGCGCTGGTTGGCGACCGCCGCTACCGTGGTCTGACCGCCGCTGCCGAAGGTCGCGTCCAGATTGCCATCGGCGCCCAGGCGCAACAGGCAGAACACGCCGGTGCCCTGTGCCGGATCGGCATTGCAGCGCCCCATCAGCACCAGCTTGCCATCGGTTTGCAGCAGCAGCGCGTCGGCGCCGTCATAGGTGCTGGCGAAGGCCAGCAGCCGCTTGCCACGGTCGGCCGGCGCGGCGCTGGCGTTGAAGCCCGACGTGTCGAGCGCGCCAGTGCTGAGGTAGCGGGCGACGCAGAACTTGGTCACCCCCGCGTTGGAGTAGGCCCAGTGCGTGCTGCAGGCGCCGGCCACCACGATCTTGCCGTCCGCCTGCACCGCCACGCCGGTGGCGGCGTCTTCGTCGCTGGCGATGGGTGTGATCACCTTGCCGCCGCTGCCGAACGACGCACTGTCGAGCGCGCCTACGGTGGTCAGGCGAAACAGGCAGAAGTCGGACGTGCCGGCGTCATCGCAGCTGCCTGCCACCACCAGCTTGCCATCGCTCTGCCGCGCCACGCCCGTTGCGTACGACGAATTGCCATCGCCGATGGTCTCGACCCGGGTGCCGGGCCGGGTGCCACTGGCGTTGAACGTGGTGTCGAGCGTGCCATCGCTGTTGTGCCGGGAGATGCACATCGCGGTGGCCACGATGGTCACGCCGCAGGAGCCAACCAACACGATCTTGCCATCAGGCTGCAACAGCATCGCCCGAGCCGTGTTGTAGAAATTGCCCGGCGCCACCGTGGCCACACCCGGTGTGCTGCCGGCGGCGTTGAAGCTGGTGTCGAGCGTGGCATCGGCCAGCAGCCGCGCCACGCAGAAATCGTTGTAGCCGGTCGTTGCGTTGCCACAGGTACCGCCGACGATGATGCGGCCGTCAGGCTGCACCGCCAGCAAGGCCCCGTAGCCGGTGTTGGGCGCGGCCTCCAGGATCAGCTCGCCCGGCTGCAGGTCAGGCTGGGTGCCGCCCTGCGTGGCATCGGGGTTGAAGGTGGTGTCGGCACTGCCGTTGCTGTTGAAGCGCGCAACGCAGAGCTTGCGCACAAACACGCCACGGCAATCACCCGCAATCAGCAGCTTGCCGTCGGTCTGTCGCGCCACACTCATCGCATGGTCCGCCTCGAACTGCGAACGGCCGATCTTCTCCACCACCTTGCCGCGGTTGCTCGGCACCGGGTCGCTGCCGTTGAAGCCGGTGACGTCAAGATCACCGGGCGCAGCAAAAGCGGTGCGGGTCAGTGCGAGCAACAGCACGCAGGCGAACCGTGCGACGAATGCGGGCGTCCGCGAACGCAGCGCACGCGGCGCGCGTCCCCGCTCATATGCGTGCGCGCTTGCTGGCGATGCCTCGTCAGTGGTCAGGCCAGGTGTTCGTTGTCTCATCTCCGTGGCTCCGGTTGCAGCGGCGTGTGCTCTGGCGCAATGGTCAACGGCGAACGCCGTCACAATCGCAGCTCACTGCCGGCCAGAAGCAATTACGGATTTCCGTGCGATGACGCGACATCCGTGCGAGACGGGCACGATATCGCAGCGTCGAAAGTCTCCTCAAGTGAGGCAGTGGCTCAACAGTGGAACCCGCATGCGCTATGGGCTTAAATGCCGAAAAACCTGAAAGTCGACTTCAGCCGATTTCGATAGCCGAGCCCAATGCCGATGAGCATTTCAATTGAAAGTCAATTTGCGCAACAGTGCGCTACGGCAAGCAGGCCACGCCGTGCGTCGACTCGATCCAGGTGAGGATTTGCTGCGCGTTGCGCGCATTCGGGTGTGCCGTGTTCACCGCTCCCGCAGTGAGCGCATCACCGGTGAGCCCGAGCATCGCCCGCAGGATCAGCAAGCCATCAGTCATCGCCAGCGACTGGCCGTCACCGTCGGCGTCGAGGTTGAGCGAGGCAAGATAGTTTTCTAACGCTTGCCGGTTACGCGAGGGGTACGCACCCAACGCGCCCCTGCTTAGCGCCTCACCACGAAAGCCCAGTAGATAGCGAACAACCAAAACGGCATCTGTACCGGATTCGACAACTTGATTCGCATCGGCATTCAGCGTACACGTCGCTACACCAAACGGCTCTCCGTCAAGCCGCGCCACGCAAAACTCATACTGGGCGACGCCTACCGTACATGTCGCCGCAACGAGCGCCTTCCCGTCCATCTGCAATGCCAAACTTGGTGCGCCGAAACCATTCTGGGCCGGAACGCCTATTGCCAAGCTGGTGACACCGCCCAAGCCATAGTTACCATCGGGCGTGCCATTCTCATTCAATCGTATTTGGCAGGTTGGCTCCGTTGAGCTGCAAGCACCAACAACGAGAATGCGCCCATCCAGCTGAATGCTTAAATCGGCTGCCGCCCCCGTAAACGATGGGTGCCGAAATACACCACCTTGCGCGAAGGTAGAGTCCAGCAAGCCACCCGCTGTCAGCCTGACGACGCACCATTGGTTGCCATTGCATGCACCGGCTATCAATACCTTCGAGTCAGTTTGAATTCGAATTGCGCTAACGCTCTCCACGCCACCCACCAGACTCAGTGCAAACTTGCCCGATGAGGCGAATGAAGTGTCTAGCTGACCGTCTGGATTAAGGCGCAATGCGCAGAAAACACTGTGAGTCGGAGTTTGAACAGGGTCTGCACATCCACCGCCGACCACGATGTGCCCACTGGTAGTGATCGCCAACCCGGAAGCCACGTCGTCTTTGCCGTCAAAATCGACGCGAACTACTCCGGACGAACCAAATGCCGCATCCATCGTGCCTGTCAACGTCACGCGCCAGACGCAGAAGTCGAAAGGTGTGAGGAGTTGCCCGATAACCCTGGTGCCGCCGCATGAGCCCGCTGCAACTACTTTTCCATCATCTTGTAATGCAAGAGCGTAAGCCCAGCCGTTACCCACTTTCAACTGACCATTAATGCCAAAGTTCGAATCGACCGCACCACTTGGCAAGTATTGAACAACACACGCGTCGGTATTTATCGCCAGATTGTCGCTGCCGCAGACCCCAGCTACCACTATCTTGCCGTCTGGCCGGACGCCGGCGGCGAATGCATGGCCGAGGCCGGTAACCTCCAGAACGACAACCCCACTTGCGCCAAAAGATGTGTCTTGTACCCCGCTACTCGAATATCGACGCAAGCAAGGGCGATAACTTCTTATCGGGTTTGAAAAATAGCAGGATCCCGCCACGATCCAATCCCCGTCGGGCTGCTGCACAATCGCGTTTGCGACATCTTCGCTGTTTGCGATGCTACTGCGCGCGATTCCCCCGTTTCCAAACGTCGGATCAAGCTGGCCCGGCGCGGCAACGGATGTGCCGCTCAACAGCAGACACGCAAACGCGGCCCAAACGCTCGCAACGAAGCGACTGCGGCAGAGCGCAGGGCGTCGAAAGTGCAGGAAGTCGAAGGGCATGCTTGGCGCGCCAGGGCGGAGTGAGGGGCTCAATCAGTGTATCCAAGCCTTGGCGATGACGAAGCGGCTTTTCGTCGAAAGCGTCATTCGGTTGGGGTGCGCAGTCGCTTCTGGCGAAAGTCGCTCTGAATCGTCTTGTCCCGCCCCTCAACGTAGCGCAGGTGCGTCCCTCTTTTCCGCAGAGGCGCGGACGTCAGACAGCCGTGGTCAGGGCAGGCAGGCCACGCCGTGCGTCGACTCGATCCAGGTGAGGATTTGCTGCGCGTTACGCGCATTCGGATGCGCCGTGTTCACCGCACCCGCGGTCAGCGCATCACCGGTGAGCCCGAGCATTGCGCGCAGGATCAGCAGACCATCCGTCATCGCCAGCGACTGGCCGTCGCCGTCGGCGTCAAGCTTGCCCTGCGCCAGCAGGTCGGCGAGGTAGGTTTCGATCTCGGCGTTGCTGCGACCAGGATTGGGGCCGACGGCGCCGTCGGTGAGGGCGGCGCCGCGAAGGCCGAGGAGGTAGCGGACTGCGAGGACACCGTCACCGCCCGCAACTTCGGCGTCTGCATCGATGTTGTAAGCACAAGAACTCGCGTCGTACGGTCCCCCTTTGAGCCGGGCTAGGCAGAATGAAGGGTTCGTGAAGAAGCCGTACCGACTACAGACAAAGGCTACAGTCAACTTCTCCAACCGCTCGACAAACATGAACGCAAATTCATTCACGTTAAGTTGTAGCGTGTGGGTCACGCGACCGCCAGAGCCGTAAGTACTGTCTGTTCGTCCGTCGCTTAGAAATCTAGCCAAACACAAGTCTTGAGCATAGTAGCTGCCCTCAACTCGCACGTAGCAAATGCCGCCGACTGTAATTTTTTGCGCGACTGCGTCGAAAAACACCTTGTTCGGTCGTGCAGCACCTCGAAGGTCAAATGTGCTGATGCCGATCCGCGCAACACCACCATGTGCGAAAGATTCATCGAATGTACCGCTTGCCAAAAGCTTCACGACGCAGAAAGCCTTACCGTCAGGCGCGGCGCACTCGGACGTGTAGTAGTAGCCTCGATCAGCGGCGGGGGCCATGGCATAGGCGTCTGTGATGAAGTCGCCCAGAGACATGGGTTGTTCAAAAATACCGTCCCGCCCAAACGTGCTGTCCGGCCGCCCAAGTGAGTCGAACTTATACAGACAAGGGACAGAGACTTGGTTCGCTCGGCATTGACTCAGAGCAACCAAGTTCGCCTCCGAATCCACCGTCAGGTCCATAACTTTGTTGTCGTGGACGTAGGTGGTATTCGCAGAGAGAACTCCGTCAGTTGCGAATGCGCTGTCCAAGGTGCCATCAGCCAGCACACGCGCCGCGCAAAAGTCGCGAAATGCAAGTGGATGGCCTACACGGTCGCAGTCGCCGACAATAACGAGCCTATCTCTTGGATCGACGCGAACCGCCGCCGCACGGTGCGAACCTGAACTAACCGATATTCTCGCTGCACCTTGACGCGCGAATGTTCCGTCAACAAGACCATCGGGCGTGAACTTGACGAGACAAAACTCCGACCTGCCCGCGTCAGAGCAATCAGTAGCGACGAAAAGCGCATCATCTGCCGCTACCGCGACGTCAGTCGTGCTGGTTCCTTGTCCTCCCGAGGCGAAGAAAGCAATTCCTGATTCACCAAACGTCGTGTCAAAGTCGCCCCCATGGCTAATCCGGTAAAGGCAAATGCCATCGATCGAACCACGGAAACACCTGTTTGCAATTACCAAGCTCCCGTTCGACTGGAGTGCAACGGATGATCGCTGCAAGTACAAACCAAGCTGATCGACCGGGACTGTGACCACACCTGCCATTCCGTAGGTAGTGTCGAAGTCGCCAGGAGCAGCGGCTACGACACCCGCGAGCAACCACGCAGCTGTTGCAACCTGCGACGCTGCAAACCAGTCACGGCACCGAAGAGCGGCGTGAATACGCGCGAGACAAGCGAACATTCGGGTTGCAGGCAATCAGCGTCAGGGGATTGCGCGAGTGTATCCAGCGACCACGATACGGCAATGACTTTTCGTGTACGCCTTACTGCATAGGGGCTAAGTCATCAAATCACCTCAAGTCGAGTGACGGTCTTGTGGAATACGAAGCGCTCGTCTGTATGGCTCCCAGCCCATTCTTTTGGAGAGCTGTTGGCCAAAGCTGCCGTCATTCTCGGCGCAGCCGTGAATCCAGAATCGTAGCGTTCCATAGCCAACGCCGCTCGTACAACAAAAAAGCCCGCCAAGTGGCGGGCTCTTTCGATTAACGCCGAGGCGCCTTACTTCAGCAGACTCTTCAACAGTTTGCCCATCTCCGCCGGATTGCGCGTGATCTTGAAGCCGCACTCTTCCATGATGGCGAGTTTGGCGTCTGCGGTGTCGGCGCCGCCGCTGATCAGGGCGCCGGCGTGGCCCATGCGCTTGCCGGGGGGCGCGGTGACGCCGGCGATGAAGCCGACGACCGGCTTCTTCATGTTCGCCTTGACCCAACGCGCGGCGTCCGCCTCGTCCGGTCCGCCAATTTCGCCGATCATGATGACGGCGTCGGTGTCGGGATCGTCGTTGAACATGCGCATCACGTCGATGTGCTTGAGACCATTGATCGGGTCACCGCCAATACCGACGGCGCTCGATTGGCCCAGGCCCAGTTCGGTGAGCTGACCGACGGCTTCATACGTGAGCGTGCCCGAGCGCGAGACGACACCGATGCGGCCCTTCTTGTGGATGTGGCCGGGCATGATGCCGATCTTGATTTCTTCCGGTGTGATCAGGCCCGGGCAGTTTGGCCCGAGCAGCAGCGTCTTCTTGCCCTGCATCTTGTAGCGCGTCTTCAGCATGTCGAGCACCGGGATGCCCTCGGTGATACAGACGACGAGGTCGAGTTCGGCGTCAACCGCCTCGTCGATCGCCGCAGCAGCGCCTGACGGCGGCACATAGATCACGCTAACGGTGGCGCCGGTCTGCGCCTTGGCTTCTTTCACGCTCGCGTAGATCGGGATGCCTTCGAAGTTCTCGCCGGCCTTCTTCGGGTTCACGCCCGCAACGAAGCAGTTCTTGCCGTTGGCGTAGGCCGCGCAACCGTGGGTGTGGAACTGGCCGGTCTTGCCGGTGATGCCCTGGGTGATGACTTTGGTGTCTTTATTGATGAGGATGCTCATTGCTGTTTCTCCAGGGGACTAGGCGGCAACTTCGGCGTCGGCAACACCGGCGCTGGACTTCTTCTGCTCGGCTTTCGGCGCGTCAGCTTTCGGGGCTTCGGCGGGTTTGGCCGCGTCGGTCTTGGCTGGCTCGGGTGCGGCAGCGGGAGCTGCCGGCGTTGCCGGTGCAGCGCCAGGTGCGGCCGCAGGGGCAGCAGGCGCCGTGGCCGGTGCAGCAGCATCAGCCTTGGGCTGCTCCGCCGGTTTGGCGGCGTCAGCCTTCGGCGCTTCCGCGGCAGGCTTGGCCGCTTCCGGCGCTTTCGGCGCGTCTTTTGGCGCATTCAGCGTGCGCAGCAGCAGGGCGCCAACAATTACGGCCACGATGATGGCCAGCCAGCGCATCCAGCCAGCGGCGGGCGCGGACGGCTCCAGCGGAGCGGTGCTGGCGGCGGCCGGTGCAGCGGTGGCAGCGGGCGCGGCAGGTGCCGCAGCGGCTGGTGCCTTGGCTGCGTCAGGCTTGTAACCCTTGGCGGCAGCGACCACCTTCTCGGCCGCTTCGCCCATGTTGTTGGCGGTGATGATCGGCAGGCCGCTCTTGGCGAGGATTTCCTTGCCGAGGTCTTCGTTGGTGCCCTTCATGCGCACCACCAGCGGCACCTTCAGGCCGACTGCTTTTGATGCCGCGACCACGCCTTCGGCGATGGTGTCGCACTTCATGATGCCGCCGAAGATGTTGACCAGAATCGCTTTCAGATTCGGGTTCTTCAGCATGATCTTGAACGCTTCGGTCACTTTCTCGGTGGTGGCACCGCCGCCCACGTCGAGGAAGTTGGCCGGTTCGCCGCCGTAGAGTTTGATGGTGTCCATCGTGCTCATCGCAAGGCCGGCGCCGTTGACCAGGCAGCCAATGTCGCCGTCGAGCGAGATGTAGGCGAGGTCAAACTTGCTGGCCTCGATTTCGGCCGGATCTTCTTCGTCGAGGTCGCGCATCGCGACGATGTCCGGGTGACGGAACAGCGCGTTGCTGTCGAAGTTGAACTTGGCGTCGAGCGCGATTACCTTGCCGTCGCCAGTGACGATCAGCGGGTTGATCTCGGCCAGCGACGCGTCCTTGTCCATGAACGCGTTGTAGAGGCCCTTGAGCGCCTTGCGTGCTTCGCCGAACGAGGTGGCCGGAATGCCGATGCCACCGGCGACTTCATCGCTCTGCGCGTCGGTCAGACCAGCGGCCGGGTCGATGAACACCTTCTTGATGGCGTCGGGGTTCTTGTGCGCCACTTCCTCGATGTCCATGCCGCCTTCGCTGGAGGCGAGCAGGGCGACACGTTGCGTCGCGCGGTCCACCACCATCGAGACGTACAGTTCCTTCTTGATGTCGGCACCGTCCTCGATGAACAGGCGGCGCACCTTCTGGCCCTCGGGGCCGGTCTGGTGCGTCTTCAATTGCATGCCGAGGATGGCCGAGGCCTTCTCGCGCACTTCCTCGATCGACTTGGCCACCTTGACGCCGCCGCCCTTGCCGCGGCCACCGGCGTGGATCTGCGCCTTGACCACCCACACCGGGCCGCCCAGCTCCTGGGCCGCCTTCACGGCCTCTTCGACGGTGAACGCCGGAATGCCGCGCGGCACGGGCACGCCGAACTCACGCAGAATCTGTTTTCCCTGGTACTCGTGAATCTTCACGCTAACCCCTTCTTGTTTTCAAAGTCAAAAAAGTCTGTACTGCAAGCCTGCATGCGCGGCATCGCCACGCCGCCAAATTCAAGTCGCGAGGCCGCTCCGCTAGGTCGCCTCGACCGTTTCACCCGCGTACCACTTCGGGTAATAAATGCGCACCGTTTCCGTGTCGGTTGCCAGCGCATGGCAGGAGTCGAGCTGAAACGGCTTCTTGCCGGCGGGCGCATCGGTCTCCCGGCGCTCCCCGGCAAAGGTCTGCACCGCCGCCGTTGGCAGATAGCCCAACAGCTCCGACAAATGGGTGCAACCCTTGACCCCGCCCATTTTTTCAGCAATCACCTTGCGGAAACCTTTCAGCAGGTTGCTGCCGATCAATTTTTTGTAGTCCGGGCCAATCTTGTTGCATTGGCCGGGGTAGGGCATCTCTTCGGTGGTGGCTTCGATGTCGATCACCTCGAAGCGGCGGTCGATGGTCACCCGCACCAGCATGTCGTGCACGGGGATGTCCTTGCTGCGGGTGCCGCCGGCGAGCGGATAGTCGCGGTCCTTGCTGTCGGTGAGGCGCGCTTCGATGTCATACAAGCCATCGGCGCGACGGTAGCCTTCGTAACTCACGCGGCGCAGATGCAGGCGCTCGCGGGCGGCAGGGGAAGACAGCGGCATGGGAAGCAAGTCGCCAGCGGAAAGAGGTCGTGGCGACGCTGTAGACTGTGTTGGGACAATGATTCTAGCGCGCCGCCGCCGCTTCGGTTGTGCGGTGCAGCGAGGCTGTGGGAGGACTTCTAAATGACCAAAGACTCGTCACCGATCGGGTCGGCGCGGTTTGTACTGGCGCTCGATCAAGGTACGACAAGTTCGCGCGCCATCCTGTTTGACCACGCCGGCACGCCGGTCGCCTCGGCGCAGCAGGAGTTCCGCCAGCATTTCCCGCAGCCGGGCTGGGTGGAGCATGACGCCAGCGAAATCTGGGCGACCCAGCGCGCGGTCATGACCGAGGCGATGCACCGTGCTGGTGCGCGCCCGCAGGACGTTGCCGCCATCGGCATCACCAACCAGCGCGAAACCACGGTGCTGTGGGACCGCGCCACCGGCCGGCCGATCGCCAACGCGATTGTCTGGCAGGACCGCCGGACCGCAGCGCTTTGCGATCGCCTGAAAGCCGAAGGCAAGGCGGCGCTGATCCAGCAGAAGACCGGGCTGGTGCTCGACGCCTATTTCTCCGGCACCAAGCTGAAATGGCTGCTCGACAACGTACCTGGTGCCCGTGAGCGGGCCGCCAAGGGCGAGCTGGCCTTCGGCACCATCGACGCCTGGCTGATCTGGAATCTCACTGGCGGCAAGACTCACGCGACCGACCCGTCCAACGCCAGCCGCACGCTGCTGTTCAACATCCACAACAACGCTTGGGACGATGAGCTGCTGCAACTGCTCGACATTCCACGTTCGGTACTGCCCGAGGTGCGGCCGTCATCCGGCGCCTTTGGTGACGCCGTGCTCGATGGTGCGGCCATCCCCATCGCCGGCAACGCAGGCGACCAGCAGGCCGCGCTGTTCGGCCAAGCCTGCCACTCGCCGGGCATGGCCAAGAACACCTACGGCACCGGCTGCTTCCTGCTGCTCAATACCGGCGCCGAGGCGGTGACGTCCAACAACAACCTGCTGACGACGACGGCGTGGCAACTGGCCGGGGCCAAGCCGCAGTACGCGCTGGAAGGCTCGGTTTTCATCGGCGGCGCTGTCGTGCAATGGCTGCGCGACGGCCTGCGCGCGATCAAGACCGCGGCGGACGTGGAAGCGCTGGCCGCTGAGGTGCCCGATTCCGGCGGCGTTTACCTGGTGCCCGCCTTTGCCGGCCTGGGCGCGCCGCACTGGGATCAATACGCCCGTGGCGCCATGTTCGGCCTCACCCGCGGCAGCGGCATCACGCATATCGCACGCGCCGCGCTGGAATCCATCGCGTTCCAGTCGGCCGAAGTGCTGGCCGCGATGGAAAAGGACGCAGGCATCAAGCTCACCGAATTGCGCGTCGACGGCGGCGCCACGGCCAACAACCTGCTGATGCAGATTCAGGCCGATCTGCTCGGCGTGCCGGTGGTGCGGCCGAAAGTCCTGGAAACCACGGCCTTGGGCGCCGCCTATCTGGCGGGCCTCGCGGTTGGCTTCTGGCACGACGCCGGCGACATCAAGGCGAACTGGCAAGTGGATCGTGTCTTTGAGCCGACGCTGTCGCGCGACCGGGCGGCCGAGATGATGGCGGGCTGGGCGAAGGCGGTGGAACGAAGCAAGGGTTGGGCACACTGACGCCAGCGATCGATCAACTTTCTCCTGAAACGACCATTGCATAGGGCCTGAGCCAATAAATCGCCAGAAATCGACTTATGCCAATTTCAACGTATAGCCCTCATTAAATGGGGCTTGCAGCGAAAAGATGATGCCGCACCAACTGGCTGGCGCGACGTTCTGACATCTAATCACGAGGGTCTGATCGTCAATAGCGCGTTCCGCCGCTTGACCCAGACCGCCGCCCCTGACGAAACCGGATAACTCTCCAATGACAAGCAACAACCGCATCGTCCTTTCCAGCGACCACGCCGCCATCGCGTTGCGGCAGGCCATCGCCGCTCACGTCGCCGCCAAGGGCTGGGACGTGGTGGACATCGGTCCGACCACGCCCGAGAGCACGCCTTACCCGAAGCACGGCGAGGCGGCGGCGCGGCTGGTGGCCTCCGGTGATTGCCGTCTTGGCATCATCCTCTGCGGCACCGGGCAGGGCATCATGATGGCGGCGAACAAGGTGCGCGGCATCCGCTGCGGCGTCTGCGCCGACACTTTTTCGGCGCGCATGATCCGCCAGCACAACGACGCCAACATGCTCTCGCTCGGCGCCCGCGTGATTGGCGAGGGCCTGGCGCTCGACATCGTCGATGCCTTTCTCGCTGCGGAGTTCGAAGGTGGCCGCCACGCCACGCGGGTCGACATGATCGTTGCGCTGGAGCAGTAGTCCGCTGCGCCGGGTCGCGAATTTGACAAGAGGTTTATCAATGCGCGATTTGTTGAAACTGAACATGTTGTTGGCGCTGTGCGCAGCACCGCTGCTGTCAACAAGTGCGCACTCCGTCGAGCCGTTGCGTGTGTTTGACGCCCACTTGCCCTAGTGCCACATCGAAGCGCAAGCGCCTCATCCCTCGCACTAAAAATGCCGTCCGCGACGGCAGACATGGCCAGATTGTTCGCAGGCTTTTCTCACGTCGTCGGCGACGCCAAGGCCTACCGCAGGGCATTTGCACGTTCGAACTGATCGCCGGGTGGATCAGGACGGTGGCTTGGGATGGAGTTTGGGTCGGTCACAAAACAAAAAGCCCACCAAGGCGGGCTTATTTGCTGCCATCAGGGTAGCGTCAGGGTTGAACTGGAATCCAGTTCGCACCACTGACGGTGGACACGAACAGCATTGCTACCGCGCGGCCAGGGTTGATATTGAACGCGCCTGCCGTAGTGTTGGTCACCGTGACGACGGCGCCAGCATTGTTCACCACGTAAATCCGCGCGCCATCAACAAGCGGGGGACCAGTGGGGATGGTGACGTTGCCTGCCGTGGTTACAACCAGCGTTGAATCATCAATGACGGTATTGGATGCATAGGGGTGTTGGTACGAGTAGGCAACGGTACCGTTGGCCACGGTAAGCGCATTGCCGCCCTGCCCGGCGGTAGTGGAAATTCGCACGCCGCGCGTTGCGCTGGAGTTGTTGGCATTACTGAAGTTTCCAGCCCAACCAGTACCGTTGGTTGCGGCCTGAAGGGCGTCATTGCCATTGGCGGCGTTCACGTTCTCGAAGCGACCACCAACGCCGGTACCGCCCGAAATGCCCGCCTGCCCAAGAACACCGATACCGTTTTTGGTGTTGAAGCCACGCACACCGTATCCGGCGTCGTCGTTGCGACCAACCACCGCACCAACTCCGTTGCCGCCGCGGTTACGACCAACAACGGCCTCACCAAATGTGTTATCACCGATGACACCCGCAGCGCTGATCGACGAAGTGATGCCCCACACCGCGTTGCCGCCCGCACTGGTGGCGAAGACGCCCGGCCCGACGCCAGCCTGAAGGACATCAACACCGCGCGCGCCATTGCTGACGTTGGTCAGCTGCACCGTCACGCCGGAGCCGATGCCGTTCGTCGTGACGTTCACTGTGCTCGATGTACTTGCGGCATTGCTGATCTGGAAGAAGCCGGCATTGCCATTGCCAGTGGCCTGGCCGAACACGCCGTAGCCCGTGCCGTTCGTCTCGCCGCGAACAGCAGCCACAATGTTGGATGCATTATTGATAACGCCGTAAACACCACGACCCAGGCCTGCCTGAGTGGCGCGAACCGCGTCCCCCGTGCTGGCTGCATTGGTGACGTCAAACTGGCCGGCATTGCCAGTCTGGCTAAAACCGAATACCCCAACTCCCCCGCCAAGGCTCTGGCCTTGCACACCATAACCGCCGGCGACGTCGTTGCGGCCTGTCACGCCGCCGAATCCGGACACAACACCGACACCCCACACACCATGGCTTGCGGTCGAAGTTCCGTAAACACCGGCAACTCCGCCCGACGTTCCTGCGACGCCAACCCCTGAACTACTGTCGCCGAGAATGGCGCTGCCTGAGCCCAAAACGATGCCGCTTGATCCACGCCGTCCAACGATCGCCGCCGACGTGCTGGACGAACCATTTTGTGTGATGTCGAAAAGCGCAGCGGAAGTATTGCCCGACCCGGCGAACGGCAACGAGAACCCCGCATTGGCCACGCACGGCCCGAGCACACCGACTGCATCTGCGCAAAGCGCAATCGACTGGACGGTCGCGGAAGGGACGGCGGGCATCGCTACTGCGCCGGCCTCATTGACCCGCAGGCGGTCAGCTGAGCCAGCGGAGTTTTTGACGACGAAATTGCTTCCGGCGCTCGGCGTCACTACGACATCAGCCGCTAGTGCCGTGTCGACAGACAATGAGTTGATCGAGAGCACGACGATCGAAGCAATCGCAGTGCGTTTGGCAAGGTGATGTAGTTTCATGGATCCCCCTGGAACAAAAACGAAGAATGCTGAACCGAGCATGCGATGCGGCAGCGAGCGAGCATTGGCACCAAGTTGGCGTTACTTTGTTGCAGCAGCTTGAGGAGCGGCGGCTTGTGGCGCCGCAACCACGCGCCCGCCGGACACCGTTACGGTCGGTCCGACTGAGGCGGCTGCGCGCTTCGGCGCGGTCGACGCCGGTTGACTGGATGCCAAAACGGCCGAAGAGTCGCCCGTAGTCGCCGGAGCGGTTACCCCAGCCGAAACGGGCTGAGCAGACGGCAGCGCAGCGGCGCTCTCCGTCTGCGGTGCCTTAGGTGGCGTCTGCGAAGCAGGCGCCGGTTGATCAGAGGCCAGTTGAGCGAAAGCGACCCGGCTTGCCAAGCCGGCAACAACGAAGGTAGCGAGAAGGATCTTCATGGTTCATCTCCTTGACTTAGCGGCCAGCGTGACTGGCTATGGCGGCCAACTGTGCCCGCCGCCGCCCGTACAGCCCGTACGCAATGACGAGCAGGCTCAACACAATCAGGCCCGCAACGGACAGCGCAGGAATGATCGGCAACACATCAAACCAGTTAAATACGTTGCCGCTGTTAACCGAATTCGAAGCAGACGGGAGTCCAGGTGCCAGCGTGAGGCCGGTGCCATGATTGTCGGCAACGTCCACATAGCGAATATTCTGGGTGCCCAGCAGATTGAGCTTCGCAGGTGTGCCCGGCACGGTTGACCGCACTTTCAGCAAGTTGCCAGGCGCGCCTTGCAATGTCAAAAGACCGGGGCTTACCGAGGTTGTAGCGCCCGCCGTGAAGAGCAGGGTCTTGCCGGTAGTTGTGGTCACCGAAAGCGCCGAAAAAGACTGGCTGCCGGCGATGGTGGACGTTGTATTGCCGCAACCATCGGCAATACTCACCGTACCGGTTCCTTTCGAAAACGTTCCAGCGTTGGAAAAGTCGCCCGTCAATCCCAGCGTTCCCGTGCCACCGTTGACAGTGCCACCAGCATTGATCTGCACGGAATCCGTATTGCGGACGTTGGCGGACGACACATCCAGCGTGCCGTTGACGGCCAAATCGGCACAACCAAAATCAACAGCCGCGTCGCCCAATGACCAAGTGGATCCTGCGCCAACGCTGACCTGCGCAGCCGCAAAGCTGCTGATTCCCGTTGATAGCAAACACACCGCAAAAGCGCGTAAAGCACTTGCTCGCATATCCCCCCCGCAGTAGCTATTTGACGCAAACGTTATCCCAAGCACAGCAATTGCGCAAGAATGTTCTGATGCAAGATTCCAGTAATTCGGCGCGTAGCGTCGCCGTCACCCGATCCGCGGCTACCGTGCGTTCCGCAAGCAATCTCCGAATGCCGCTCTCGCGGCCTCTTGCCCCATTGATGCGCACTTGGCGTAGAGTTTGGCCTCGCCATCATGTCAAGGGGCAATGCGATGTTTGCCACCATTCGCCGTAATATCTGCCGCAAGGCAACGATGTTCCTTGTCGCAACGACCGCTTCAACGGCGTTAGTGGCCCAGCCGGTCCCAATCTTCGACGCCCACATGCACTACAACATCGAAGCGCGGGACCCGTATCCGCCAGCGAAAGTGCTGGAGATATTTCGCAAGAACAATGTGCGCGGCATTCTCGGCAATTCACGGCCGAACGAAGGCACCGAGCTGCTGATGAAGGCCGCGCCGGCGTCGCTGACCGTGGTGCCGTTCATCCGCGTCTACCGTGACCGCGCCGACTACGGCACCTGGCATCGCAATCCGGAAATCGTCGCCATGATCGAGCGCGAATTCACGCAGGGCAACATGGCCGGCAAGGTGCGCGGCATCGGCGAGTTTCATCTCTATGGCGACGAGGCGAAGTCCAGGGAATTTGCGCAGATCGTCGCCTTCGCGCAGAAGCACGACCTGTGGCTGCACGCGCACAGCGACGAAGCCGCGCTGACGCACATCTTCGCGCTGGCACCGAAAGCCAAGGTCATCTGGGCGCACACCGGCTTCAGCGTCGCTACCGAGCGTGTGGCCGCGCTGATGAAGCAGCATGCGGGCCTGATGGGCGAACTGAGTTACCGCAACGACATCACCGACGGCGGCAAACTGTCAAAGCAGTGGCGCGCGCTGTTCACGGCGTACCCCGACCGCTTTCTTCTCGGCTCCGATTGCTGGGTCACCGAGCGCTGGGCGCAATACGGCGAGATCATGGACTACTACCAGCGCTGGCTCGCCGAACTGCCGCGCGATGTCGCGGTGAAGATTGCGCATGGCAACGGCGAGCGCATCTTCGGCATCAAGCTAAGCCCCTAAAGTTGGCACACGACCAACCCTCCTGACACAATGCTGTCAGGAGCAGGTGACAACAATCCTTTCTGTCAGTCACGACAGCCAAACAAAGGAATCATCATGGTCGGCAATGCAGTGTGGTTTGAAATCCCGTCGAGCAACTTCGAACGGGCGGTGAAGTTTTACGAAGCGGTGTTTCAGGTGACGTTGCGTCGCGAGAATATCGGCGGCGATCTCGCGGTCTTTCCCGGTGGCGAAGATTCGGTCAACGGTGCAGTGGTCAGTCAGGAGGGCTACGTCCCGGCGGCGAATGGCGCCGTGGTGTATCTCAACACCGGCGACAACCTGCAACCGTATCTGGATCGCGTCGTCTCCAATGGCGGCACGGTCATCGTGCCGAAGACGGCACTGCCGCCGGGCATGGGTCACTATGCGCACTTCGGTGACACCGAAGGCAATCGCGTCGGCCTGTTCTCGCAGAACTGATCATGGCCCCGCGCGAACCGGCGGCGAACGAATCGCAAACCGCCACGCGTTACTGGGTCGGCGTCGCTTCGCAGGATCACGTCGCCCGTGGTGTGGCGGGTGGGTTCTGTCAGCTCTGCCACGGCAAGGCCGCGCCACTGCGCCGCATGCGGCGCGGTGACTGGATCGTCTATTACTCGCCGAAGGAGCGTCTTGATGGCGAAGCGCTGTGTCAGCAGTTCACCGCCATTGGCCAGGTGTTAGGTGACTGTGTATATGTGTTTGAAATGGCGCCGCGCTTTGCGCCGTTCCGTCGCAACATCCGCTTTCTCGAAGCGCAGGCTACGCCGATCCGTCCGCTGGTGGAAAAGCTCTCGTTCATCCGCGATCCCAAGCGCTGGGGTTATGTGTTTCGCTTTGGGCATTTCGAAATGTCGCGTGCAGACTTCGTGCTGATCGCGCAGCAGATGTTGGGACAGGTGCCGGATCACGCCGCTACCAGCGCACCGCCGCCGCTGGAGCCCATGCAACTGGCGCTGGCGGCATGACCGGCATGCTCCGCTGACCATGCGCCGCGCAGACCGACTGTTCCGTATCGTCCAGTTTCTGCGCGGCCGTCGTCTCACCACGGCACAGCAACTCGCCAAATGGCTGCAGGTCAGTGAACGCACGGTCTATCGTGACATTCGCGATCTCTCACTCACTGGCACACCGATCGAGGGCGAGGCCGGCGTTGGCTATCGGCTGCGCGGCGGTTTCGAGCTGCCGCCGCTGATGTTCGAGCTTGAGGAAATCGAAGCCCTCACGCTGGGCGCACGCATGGTCGAGGCGTGGAGCAGCCCGCAGCTTGGCGCAGCGGCGCTCTCCGCCATCGCAAAGATTGCCACCGCGCTGCCCGTTGAACGAAGGCAGTGGCTGGAGGCCAGCCGCACCTACGTGCCGCAGTTTCACATTCCCAAGCAACTGGGTGAACGCTTCGAATTGCTGCGCGGTGCGATTCGTGATCGACGCAAAGTGCATTTTGTTTACGCCGATGTCGAGAAAAAACTCAGCGAGCGCCGCGTACGTCCGCTGTCGCTCTATTTCTGGGGCGAGCACTGGACTCTGGCCGCCTGGTGCGAAGCGCGCGACGACTTTCGCAGCTTCCGCATTGATCGGGTGATCCGCCTGCAGGTGACGGATGACGTGTTCGATGACGAAGCAGGCAAGCGGATTGCGGACTATGTGCGGGCACAGCAAGTTGCAGCGGCGGCGTGGGAAACGTCCGAGCGGAAAGCAAATCACTAGCGAGTGGCGTTAGTCGCTATACGATCTCACGCTGGTTGACGCGTTTCGTTCTCTCAAGATCGCCATCACGAAACATCATCGCAACCGCTAGACTGCATCCAAAGTCTGGAGAGCCGCGATGAATGGTGCAAAAAGTCTCGTCGAAACCCTGCTGAAGTCCGGCATCGACACCTGCTTCGCAAACCCCGGCACCAGCGAGATGCACTTCGTCGCCGCGCTGGACCAGAGCGCCGGCATGCGCTGCGTGCTGGGCTTGCAGGAGAACGTGGTCACCGGCATGGCCGATGGTCACTACCGCATCAAAGGCAAGCCTGCGGCCACGCTGCTGCATTGCGGGCCGGGCCTTGCGAACGGGCTCGCGAACCTGCACAACGCGCGGCGCGCGCGAAGCGGCATTGTCAACATCGTCGGCGATCAGGCCACCTATCACCGCCCGCTTGATGCGCCGCTCACGGCTGATACCGACGGCCTTGCGCGCAGCGTGTCGGCATGGGTACGCACCAGCGAGCACGCCGCGAATGTGGGGCGCGATGCCGCCGATGCCGTTCAGGCGGCGCGCACCTCGCCGGGACAAATCGCCACGCTGATCCTGCCGTCCGACACGTCGTGGGACGAAGGCGGTGTGGTTGCTGATGCATTGCCCGCACTTGCTGCGCCGGTGATTGATCCGCATGCCGTGCAAAACGCCGCGCGGATTCTGCGCTCGCAAAAGAATGTGCTGATCCTGCTGGCGGGCCGCGCGGTGCTGGCAGATGCCCAGCGCGATGCCTGGCGTATCGCGCACGCCACTGGCGCGGCGCTGATGGTGGACTATGTGGCTGGCCGTGTTGCGCGCGGCCAGGGCCGGCTGCCGCTACCGCGTGTGCCTTACAACACCGACATGGCGGTGCAAACGCTGAGCCGTTTTGAGCACATCATTCTGGTGGGCGCCAAGCCGCCAGTCGGCTTTTTCGCTTACCCCGGCAAGCCGTCGAAGCAGTATCCGCCTCAGGCGCAACTGCATGTGCTCGCGCGCGTGGAGCATGACGGCGAGGCCGCATTGCGTGCGCTGGCGGACGAACTGGGCGCCCCCGAGGTGGCGCTGCCCGACGTCGGGCCACGCCCGCAGGTGATAACTGGAGCGCCCACGCCCGAAGGCCTGGCGCAAACGCTCGCCGCCGTGATGCCGGAGCAGGCAATCATCGTGGACGAAAGTGTCTCTTACGGGCGCGGCTTTTACCCGCACACATTCGCCGCGCCGGCGCACGACTGGCTGCATCTGGTCGGCGGCGCGATCGGTGCAGGCCTGCCTATGGCCACCGGTGCCGCCATTGCTGCGGGTGACAGCGGGCGCCGCGTAATCAGCCTGCAGGCAGATGGCTCGGCGATGTACTCGTTGCAAGCGCTGTGGACGCAGGCGCGGGAGCGGTTGCCGGTGACGACCATCCTGCTCAACAACCGCAAATACAGCATCCTGATCGGCGAGTACAAAGCGGTCGGCGCAACACCCGGCCCCACCGCCATGAGCATGCTCGACCTCGGTAACCCGAACCTCGACTGGGTCAAACTCGCCAACGGCATGGGCGTAGAAGCTGCGCAGGCCACCACACTCGAAGCCTGTGCCGATCTGATGCGGCAAAGCTTTAGACGCGAAGCACCGTTCTTGATTGAGCTGCTGGTGTAGCTACTGTTTTCTGTAGGAGGGGCTCTGCCCCGACCTTTGCTTGTGGGCACGCCGGTCGCGGCGGAGCCGCTGCTACAGAAACCTCCCGCAGTCATTCCCGCAAAGGCGGTAATCCAGACCGCGCAACGGCGGCGTCAGTTCGGCAGGATGGCCAGCGCTGGTAGCGAACGCACAATCGCCATCGTCTCCAGGCTCACGGTAGTCACGCGCAGGAACAGTTCCAGCGGATAGCGCGGGTTGTTCATCGTCTCGATGGCCCAGTCGTTGGCGTCGTTGACGATGCCGGAATCCTTGTCGGTTTTCACGCACTGGCGCTCCACCACCCAGTCCAGCGCGGGCTTGCCGTTCACCACGTAGTCGTAGGCCGCGAGCGGAATGCCGGCGACGGTGATCTTCGCGTTGTAGATCAGCGTGGTCAGGTCTTTGTCTTTGCCGCGCTTGCCGTACTTCATTTTCTCGACGCGATAGTCAGCGTCCGTCAGCGTCTTGCCACCGCTGTCGATCTTCGCGTCGGCGTACATCGGCACGGTCTCGTAGTTCAGATGCAGGTCCGCCAGATCGCGCCCGGCCTTGCTGAACGCCCAGAAATCCACCGCCGACTTCACGCGCGGAATGCGCGGCAACTCCTTGCTCAGATTGTCGGCATAGCGCTCGCGATAGTCCGGCGAATGCAGCAGTCCGTAGACGTAGTAGAAGAGGTCTTCCTTGCTGATGGCTTCGCCGGGATAGGCGGATTGAAAGTGAGCGAGGCCGGCGTCGGTGATGGCGTCGCGGCGATCCGGATGAACGCTTGCTTGATCTGCAATCAGGTCAAGAGCCGATGCATCAGGGAGAGTTTCGTAGAGGTAAAGTGGGAAGCATTGAGCGTCGCCGTTGCTATGCAAGTCGGGTGAGGAGTTCGCCATCAGCGCAATATTGCCCGTCTCTTTCCAGTTCTCGTTGATGATGATGACTACGTTGTCAGTTGTCGCGTCAGGGAACAGTCGCGGCATTTGATACAGGCGAAGATTGATGTTCTTTTCAGAGTAGTACCACTGCTTGTTAAAGGGACGGTAGAGAGCAATCTGCATCTTGTCGGCATCGAACATAAGGCTCTTACCTTTTGCGCAGGCGAGTAACAGCTCACCATCCCAGGCAATCCGCGTTGGGTCTCTGTCGAAAAAATCGCTTGGCGACGGAAGTTCGAGCTTGCTACCAGTGAAAACACTCTGATATCGCTCCTGTTCGCTGGCATAGAAATCAATCATTGCTTGCGCGTTTTGCGTTAGCTTATTGCGAGAAAAATTGAAAAGCCAGGAGTCTTTCGATGTCATCACGCCACGCGAGTGATTTGCGAAGATCGTAAGTTCTGAGCCTTTCTTCTTATCACCTAATGCGACTAACCGTTCGAAGTTATCGTTGCGTTGATTCAACCAATCGCCGTGCTTATCGGGGCTAATCGACAACCAGTTGGCGATGTTGGCCACACTGGCGTAGTTCGCTACCTTGTTGAGCTTTTCCTCTCGCGTCAAGTAGTCTCCAACGTCGTGAAAGAAAATCTCCCCGCGCCTGTCAGAGTCAGGGCTTTTTACAAGCAATGAAATTGCAATCGGAGCACGGCTGCCACTTCCAAAAATCTTGCCGCCTTCCTTGCGTGATCGCTCTCCGGATGTGCGTTGATTCCCGCGCAAGTGGAAAACATAGATGCTGCTGAAATCCTCCGCCAGACATTTGCGCAGACCGCTTGCGGCGTTGGCTTCGAGAAATCCAGCGTTGGTTGTGAAGCCGATTACTCCCGACTTGCCGATGCGATCGCTTGCCCAGCGGATGGCACGTATGTAGCTATCGTAGAGTGAGTTTTTCAGCGTGGCGTCTGAACGAGCAGCGTACGTATCGCGGATACGGGCATCCAGTGCGACGTATTCGACGTTCTCGTTGTTGTCGTTGGCATCGCCCTGACCAACGGAATATGGTGGATTCCCAACAATCACGCGAATGTCGAGTTTTTTCTGCCGTCTACGCCGCGTGCTGTTGTCAACCAGCAGGTTGTCGATCAAATCCTCCTTCTCATACATCTGGAACGTATCAGTCAAACAGATACCGTCAAACGGCACGTAGTCACCGCCCACAATCTCGTGATAGGTCGATTCGATGTTGATCGCGGCGATGTAATAGGCGAGCAGCACCAGCTCGTTAGCGTGAATCTCGTGCTTGTACTTGTGCTTCAACTCGTCAACGGTGAGCAGGCCGCTCTGCATCAGGCGCGTGACAAAGGTGCCCGTGCCGGTGAACGGGTCGAGATAGTGCACATTCCTGCTGCCGAGCGTTTCGCCGAACTCGGTCTTCAAGATGTGATTGACGCTGTGGATGATGAAGTCCACCACTTCGACGGGGGTGTAGACGATGCCGAGGCGTTCGGCCATTTTCGGGAAGGCGTTGCGGAAGAATTTGTCGTAAAGCTCGACGACGATCTTCTGTTTTCCCTGTGCGCTGTCGATGCCTGCGGCCCGCATCTTCACGCTGTCGTAGAAGGATTGCAGCGTGTCAGCCTCCTTGTCGATGCGGTGCGCGTGCAGCAGATCGAGGATGCCCTGCATCGCCTTGGACATTGGGTTGTGCGAGGCGAAGCTGTATTTCTCGAACAGCGCATCGAAGACCGGCTTGGTGATGAGATGCTGCGCCAGCATTTCCACGATGTCGGCGTCGGTGACGCTGTCGTTCAGGTCATCACGCAGCTCGGCGGCGAACTGCTGGAACGCCTGTTTCTCCTGCGTGTTGGCCGGGTCTTCGAGGATCGCTGTGATGCGCGCAATGTGCGTCTGCGCGATCTTGGCGATGTCGTTGGCCCAGTCTTCCCAGTGGTGGCGGTTGCCCACCTTCTGCACCAGCTTGGCATAGATCGCGCGCTCGATTTCGCCGATTTCGAATTGCAGGGCCGTCTGCTCGGGGACGTAAGGCTTGGGCGCCGGTTCTCCGATGCTGTGCCCAGTCTTTGCAGCGTGCCGCGTCTTTTGTTCAGGCGTCGCTTTGGTTGGCTTCTTCGCGATCTTGTCGGTGACCGCGATGATCTCCATCTTGCTCGTGTCTTTGCCGATCAGGTCGAGCTTGTTGACCATCGCGTCGAAGCGGTCGTCGTGTGAGCGCAGCGCCTGCAACACTTGCCACACTACTTTGTACGTTTTGTTGTCGTTCAGCGCTTCGTGTGGCTCGACGCCTGCGGGGATGACCACCGGCAGCACGATGTAGCCGCGCTTCTTGCCCGGCGCATTGCGCATCACGCGGCCGACCGACTGCACCACATCCACCTGCGAGTTGCGCGGCGTGAGGAATAGCACCGCGTCGAGCGCGGGTACGTCCACGCCTTCCGACAGGCAGCGCACGTTGCTGAGAATGCGGCAAGTGTCTGCCGCCGTCGGCGCTTTGAGCCAGTCGAGCTTGGCTTCCTTTTCACTGGCGTTCATGCCGCCGTCAACGTGTTCCGCCTCACAGGTGAGCGTGGCTGCGACTTCATCGTCGTCCGGGTCGCGGCTCTCCTGGTACGCCTCGACCACGGCCTGGAACATATTGGCGATGTTCTTTGAGCTGACCTTGTGTGTCTTCGCGCCCTTTTGCAACTCAATCACCTGGCAGAAGGCCACGGCGCGCTGCATCGCCTGCTGGTCGTCGGCGACGTCGTCGGTCAAGCCCTGTTTCGACAGCGCTTTCCAGCAGCCGATGATCTTGGCGGCGTCGTCGACCTTGAGCTGGTTGTTCTCGTCCTTGAGCAGATTCTGGATGCGGCGGCTGACGTGCGTTTCTTCAATCGACAGCACGATCACCTTGTAGTCCACCAGCAGCCCGCGCTTCACCGCCTCGGAGAAAGTGATGACGTACAGCTCGCGACCGAACTGCACCACATCGTCCATCGAGTAGAGCGCCACGTTGTCACGCTCGGCCGTGGCCTTGGCGCTGTCGCCGTAGATGCGCGGCGTGGCCGTCATGTACAGGCGCTTCGCCGCGCGGATGAAGTCGGCGTCGTGCACCTTGACGAAGTGGCTTTCGTCCTCGCCATCGAACGTGGCGCCGGTGGTGCGGTGCGCTTCGTCGCAGATGATGAGGTCGAAGTCGGCGAGCCCGTACGTTTGCTGCGCTTCGCTGACAACGTCAATGGACTGATAGGTGCCGTAGACGACGCTCAGGTGCCCGCTGTCGTGGCGTTTGCCAATCTCCTCGGCGAGGCGCGAAGCGCTGGTGGTGGCGGGGTAGCGCAGTTCGTGCACGAGCGTCTGCACGCGGTCGTCGTCGCTGTCTGCCTTGCTCTTCTTCTTGCCAACGTCGCTATCGGAGCAGACAGCGAAGTTGTGCAGCGGCGTTTCGCTCTCCTGCGTCCACTCGGTCAACGCCTGTGAGAGCAGTGCGAGGCTCGGGACGAGGAAGAGCACGCGGCCACCGCGACCGGCGAGCGTTTCGGCAATCTTCAGGCTGGTGAAGGTTTTGCCGGTGCCGCAGGCCATGATGAGTTTGCCGCGGTCGGCCTGCGCGAGGCCCGCGAGCACGGCCTCATGCGCGGTGCGCTGGTGCGGGCGAAGAGACTTTTGCGCCTTCAGGCTCGGCTGCGCTGCCGGCCGGTAGCGTGACCAGTCGATCTGGCTGTTTTCGAGATCGTGCAGGTCGATCTTGCTGACCGGCGTCTGCTGGTCGCGCAGCGCCTCCTCGGCGTGCTCGCTCCAGTGATTGGTCGTGGCGACGATGATGCGGTGCTTGAAGGCCTGCTTGCCGGACGCAGTGAAGAAGCTGTCGATGTCTTTCTTCTGGATGCGGTAGTCCGGCGCGTAGTTTTTGCACTGGATGGCGTGCAGTTCGTTGGTGCCCTGGGTACGGGCGACCAGATCAATGCCAGTGTCGCGCGCGTCCAGTCCGTGCGATTTGGCCCATTCGCCGTAAGTCCAGACCTCGGAATAGAGATCGCGGTAGCTCGCCTCGTTACGCAGATAAGTGCGGATGAGGTCTTCGAAGTAGGTGCCCTTTTCGCGCTCGGAGGCGGCGGCGTGGCGATAGCTGGCGAGGACGTCCTGGAGCGGGCTCATGGCGGGCCGGATTGCTAGTGGCCTGCCCAGGGCCGTTGTTGCGAACGGCGGCCGAGTGGTTGTCAACGGCCGCCAGGGGCGGTCAGTGAGCGTAACTGATCCGCACGTTACGAATGTAACTATTGGTGGTCCGTACTCTGTGGTGCGCGGCGAAGGCTAGCTTCGTCACATGGACAAAGATGCCAAGGCGGACAAGGCGCTGTTTGCGGAACGGTTACGTCGCGCGATGATCGGCGCCGGGCTGGAACCGAAGGCGGCGGTGCTTGAGCGTGGCTTCAACCAGAACTTCTACGGCGAGCCGATGACGCTGCATGGCGTGGCGCGCTGGCTGAAGGGCGAGACCGTGCCGCCGTACGCCAAGGTGGTAGCGCTGGCCAAGTGGCTCAAAGTCCCGGTGGAGAACCTTTACGGCGCCGGTGGCCGGCACGCGGCGGAGGAGGCGCGCCCGAAGTTCGGCCCCGAAATCGGTTATCAGGAGCGTGAGCTGTTCGAGGCATTCCTCAAGCTGCCGGCCCCGCAGCGGCGCATTGTGCGCGAGATCATCGTGGCTTTCTCGAAGTCAGTGGGCCAGTAATCAGGCTAGTGGCTTTTTGGTGAATCCCGCATCTGATCTGGGCTTGAGCCGCTAAAGTGCAGTAGGTCGACTTTCGCCAATTGTGGCGTTCAAGCCCTTATCGGGCGGCCATTTCGCCAAAAAGATGTTGGGTCCGCAACGCCAGACAAAGCGGCTAGGTTGAGCCTCAAGACTTGAACGCGATTTTGTCCACCGCGTCAGTAATCACGCTGTCCACGCCCCAGCTCCAGAGCCGCTCCGCGTCGGCCGGGTCGTTGCAGGTGTAGCAGGCGACGCGCAGGCCGTTGGCGTGGGCTTCGTTGACGATGTCCGGGGTGAGCGTGCGCCAGTTGGCGTCGAGCGCGATGGCGCCGACGGCTTTGCAGCGCGCCAGCCAGTCTGTCGGTAGCGGGTTTTCGAACAGATGGGCGCGGTCGAGCTCGGGCGCGGCGTCGCGGGCGGCGATCAGCGCTTCGGTGGAGAACGAGGACAGCAGCGGCTTCAGGTGCGCGTGTTCAGGCGCGCTGAACAGGGCCTGCGTCTCCAGCGCAACGGCGGCGCCGGTCTCGCGTTCACGGCCGATGCAGGGCTTGATCTCGGTGTTGAGCATCACGCCGTTGGCGATGCAGTATTTGGCCACGCGCCAGTAGGTCGGGATCGGCTCGCCCGCGTAATCCTTCGAGTGCCACGACCCGGCGTCGAGCAGGGCGAGCTGGTGCCAGGTCTTGGCGGCGACGCGCCCACGCCCGTCCGAGCAGCGGTTGGTGGTGTCGTCGTGCATCAGGAGCAGCGTGCCGTCGCCGGAGAGCTTGACGTCAATCTCGGTGGCGCGATAGCCGAACGAAACGCCGTGGCGGATCGCGGCCAGCGTGTTCTCGGGCGCCAGTTTGCCGGCGCCACGGTGGGCGATGGTTTTGGGGTAGGGCCAGGCGGGGAGAGTCATGGCCGAAGTTTAGTCCGGCCTTGCACTGTAGGAGTGGCTTTGCCGCGACCCGCTACCGACCACCGGGGCGGTCGCGGCAGAGCCGCTCCTGCATTAGCGAGCCGCTAAAGGTCGAAGCGAATGCCCTGCGCCAGCGGCAGTTTGCTGCCGTAGTTGATGGTGTTGGTGGCGCGGCGCATGTAGGCCTTCCAGCTGTCCGAGCCTGACTCACGGCCGCCGCCGGTTTCTTTCTCGCCGCCAAACGCGCCGCCAATCTCGGCGCCGCTGGTGCCGATGTTGACGTTGGCAATGCCACAGTCACTGCCGGCCGCGCTGAGAAAGCGCTCCATCTCGCACAGGTCGTTAGTGAAGATGCACGACGACAGGCCGTGCGACACTGCGTTGTTGAGCGCGATGGCCTGTTCGACATCGCCTTCATATTTGACGACGTAGAGAATCGGCGCGAAGGTTTCGCGGCACATGGCGTCGGACTGCGCCGGCATCTCAACCATTGCGGGCTGCACATAGTACGCATCGGCACCGAGCGACTGCATCACTCGCTCGCCACCGGTCACGTGGCCGCCCGCAGCACGCGCGTCCGCCAGCGCGGACTGCATCGCATTGAACGCGGCGGCATCAATCAGCGGGCCCACCAGCGTTCCTTCGTCAAGCGGCGTGCCGATGCGCAACTTGCCGTAGATCGCTTGCAGTCGGGGCACCAGCGCGTCATACACGCTCGCGTGCACCAGCAGGCGGCGCAACGTTGTGCAACGCTGGCCTGCGGTGCCCACTGCGGCGAAGGTGACTGCGCGTTCCACCATTTCCAGCGTCGCCGTGGGCGCGATGATGGCGGCGTTGTTGCCGCCGAGTTCGAGGATGCTGCGGGCAAACCGCTTGGCGCAGGCTTCGCCCACGGCGCGGCCCATGCGTGTGGAGCCGGTGGCCGAGACCAGTGCGACGCGGCTGTCGGCCACCAGCGTGGCGCCAACGTCCGCGCGCCCCAGCAGCACGGCGGAGAGGCCATCCGGCGCTGTGTGCCCGGCATCGCGGTAGCGCTTCACGGCACGCTCGAACACGGCCTGCGTGGCGAGCGCGGTCAGCGGCGTTTTCTCGGAAGGCTTCCAGATCACGCTATTGCCGCAGACCAGCGCCAGCGCGGCGTTCCACGCCCACACCGCCACCGGAAAGTTGAACGCGCTGATCACCAGTGTCGGCCCCAGCGGATGCCAGGTTTCCATCATGCGGTGCTCGGGCCGCTCGGACGCGATGGTGAGGCCGTAGAGCTGACGCGAAAGACCGACCGCAAAGTCGCAGATGTCGATCATCTCCTGCACTTCGCCCAACCCCTCCTGCAGGATCTTGCCGGCCTCGATGGTGACCAGTTGGCCGAGTGCCTGCTTGCTGGCACGCAGCTCCTCGCCGAAAAGCCGCACCAGCTCGCCGCGAGCCGGCGCCGGTACGTTGCGCCACGCGAGGAATGCGTCACGGCTTTGCGCCAGCGCATTCTCGATCGTGGCCATTGATGCACAACGCAGGGTGGCGATGACGTCACCCGTGATCGGCGTGCGTGCCACGAGGCTGTCGGCGCCGTCGGCCGTGGGCAATGCCACGCCAAGTTGTTTGCAGAGATCAAGGGTGGTTTGTTTCATGCTGAGGGCCCGGAAGAAGAAATCCCCTGTCGCACGGAGGAGAGATCGTGCGCCAGGAGCAAACAGTATCAGGAGAGTTAGGAGATGGACTCTATGCGGCGCGACTGCTCATACGCCATGCCGAAGCGGTTGGCCAGAAAGTCGGGCAGCGCCACCTGTTCCTGACGGACGAAGCCGCGTTGCGGAAGCTTGCCGGTGCGGAACAGGTCAACCGCAGCACAGATGCCGGCGGCGGTGGTGATCTGGATAGCCGAGACTGCCTCGGCTTGGCCGCTGGCGCGCTGGGCAAAAATCTTGCGCGCAAACACTTCCTGCACGTAGGCGCCGCCGCGCATGCCACTCACGGTGACGAACACCAGCACCACGTCCTGCATGGTGGTTGGTACCGACTTGCGCATGATGTCCTTGAGCGCTTCCTGATCGCTCGCCAGGCGCAGCTCGGACAGCAAAAACTGCATCAGCGTGCGATGACCGGGGTAACGCACGCTCTTATAGTCAAGGTTGCGCACCTTGCCGGAGAGGGTTTCGCACAGCGTACCGAGACCGCCCGAGGTATTGAACGCTTCGTACTCGACGCCATCGAGGGAGAAGTGCTCCAAGCCTTCCAGCGGCAACATCGCGGTCATCGCGCCTTCGTGAATCGCCTCGCAGGGATGGCAATACTCGTTGATGAGGCCGTCCACGCTCCAGGTCAGGTTGTACTTGAGGGCGTTGGTCGGAAAGGCCGGCAGTGCGCCAACGCGCATCTTGATCTCGTCGAGCGAATCGAAGCCCTGCGCCAGGTGATGCGCCACGATGCCGATGAAGCCGGGCGCGAGTCCGCATTGCGGCATGAAGGCGGTGCCTGCGCCGTCCGCCATCGCCATGATGGCCTTGGTGGCAGCGACGTCCTCGGTGAGGTCGAAATAGTGGCAGCCCACGTTCTTTGCCGCCGTCGCGATGCGGATGGCGAGGTGATACGGCAGCGCGTTGATGACCGCGTCGTGCCCCCTGATAGCAGCTTCCAGTGCGCTGGCGTTGCTGGTGTCGACCACGGCGGTATTGACGCCGAGTTTGGCCAGCTTGTCGAGCGAGGTTTTTGACTGGTCGACGACAGTGAGCTGGTAGTCGCCGGATTCAACCAGCAGGCGGGCAATGGTGTGGCCGATATGGCCGGCGCCGAGGAGTGCGATTTTCATGCGGTGAGTGAAGTGCAATGAGCGAATCCAGAAATTCTAGAAAGCGGCATTGACGATTGATAGGCACAAAATGACGTAATGAAAATAACATTGAGACAATTTGTAGTCATAAATTGACGTATTGACGGATTTGTCACCGATGGCCACCACCACCCGCAAGATCGCGCCACGTTCTGCCGCCGAAACGCCGTCGCTCGACGCCACCGACCGCGAGCTGCTCGCACTGCTGCAAGCCAACGCCCGCGAGAGCGTGACGACACTGGGTAAGAAGCTCGGCATCGCGCGCACCACCGTAATCGCACGCATGGAGCGCTTGCAGAATGGCGGCGTCATCACCGGCTACAGCGTGCGCCTCAACCAGGCCACGCTGGAGAAGTCTCTGCAGGCCTACGTCGGGCTGGCGGTTGCGCCCCGCGCCGGGCGCGATGTGCTCAAGCGGCTGGCAAAGATGCCGGAGATCAAGCTGGTGTGCAGCGTCAGCGGCGAATTCGACTACGTGGCGTGGATCCGCGCCGACTCACCCAACGCGCTGGACCGATTGCTCGACGAGATTGGCGAGACCGAAGGGGTCAGCAAGACCACCACGTCGGTGGTGCTGGCGGAGCGGATCAATCGGGGGTAGTGGCCCGTTCGTGGTGAGCTTGTTGAACCATGAACTCTTCCGCGTGACTTGTGGTTCGACAAGCTCACCACGAACGGTGATGTACTACAAGCGAGTTACCACTAAATCCGCTTTCCCGTCTCTGCGTCAAACCAGTGCACGCGCATCGGGTCGAATGACAGCGGCAGCCGGTCACCGACCTTGACGCTGGTGGCGTTGTCGAGCCGGCAGATGATGCGGTAGTTGGCAAACTGGCCGTAGGCGTAAGCGTCGGCGCCGACCCACTCAATCATCTGCACGGCAATGGTGAAGCGCGCCTGCGCGGCAGGGACGACCTGCAGGTGCTCCGGACGCACGCCCAGCGCGACGCGACCGCCGTTGTCGATGGTGGACGGAAATTCGCCGACGTGGAACATGTCGCCCTGATCGGTCTTCAGCGACTGCCCGGCACGCGCCCCCCACAGCTGGTTCATCGCCGGGGTGCCGATGAAGTTGGCGACGAACAGCGAGGCGGGCCGCTCGTAGACCTCTTTGGGCGTGCCCACCTGCTCGATGATGCCGCTGTTCATCACCAGCATTCGATCCGACAGCGTCATCGCCTCGATCTGGTCGTGGGTGACGTAGAGGCTGGTGACACGCAGCTCCTGATG
>Ga0208564_1000655_pt1 | contig 31434 bp, 28 predicted proteins | sample AD_UKC073_MetaG_FD_184439 | JGI IMG/M metagenome (GOLD analysis project Ga0208564, IMG submission 184439) | Active sludge microbial communities of municipal wastewater-treating anaerobic digesters from USA - AD_UKC073_MetaG (SPAdes) (version 2) | ecosystem: Engineered > Bioreactor > Anaerobic >... | reverse complement strand
TCAGGATAGCCATCCCGGCTGGAGCCTGCATCGGTTTCGAGCACCAGTTCCTTACCGAAGCTGAGCGGGAAGAACTGCCGCGGCTGATGGAAGCGGGATCGATCAGCTGGGTTGTGTCCACGGGAAGTTGGGAGCCTGAGCGGCAGTGGGATCAGGTAGTTGTCTATGATGCCTGTCCCGATCCCGCTTTGTTCACCGCTTTGCTGACAAAGCTCAAACCAGGCGGTGATCTGATCGCTGTCTACGGAAGGGACGACTGCAGCAGGATGCAGGGCAGGATCCAGCGCCTGCTGCCGGATCGGGACCTGCTGGCCCGGTTTTATGTTGCGCTGCAGCGGGCGGGAGCGCAAAAACTACTGCCGGATCAGCTAGGCGCCATTGCCTGGTCTCTCAATCTGCGGGAAGGCGCCGAGTTCGCCCTGGGCGTATTCTCTGAACTTGGGCTGATTCACAAGGCAGAGAATTATGTGGAACTGCTGCCCAAACCGGAGCAGAAACTAGACTTAAATGCTTCAGTTTTGTATAATAGAGGTAAAACTAAACGGATGCAGATCATAACGCACTTACAGCGTTGTTTGGAAAGGGGCTTTCTCGATGGATTTAAAGGAAAAAATTCGGGTGATTGAAGGGTTTCCCAAACCGGGAATCAGTTTTAAGGACATTACCACCCTGCTGCAGGATCCAGCGGCGTTTCACTATGCCATTAAGCAGATAGCCCAGTTCTGCAGAGAACGTGCTGTCGACATTGTGGTAGGTGTGGAGTCCCGCGGCTTTATTCTGGGAGCCCCGTTGGCATATGAACTCGGCCTGGGTTTCGTCTTGATCCGCAAGCGCGGCAAACTGCCCGGCGAGGTGTTGAGCGTGGAATATGAACTGGAATACGGCGTCGATGCTTTGGAGATACACAAAGACGCCATCAAGCCGGGTATGAAGGTTGTGCTGGTGGATGATCTTTTGGCCACCGGCGGGACCATCGGCGCCGCTGCCAGGCTGGTGGAGCAGGTGGGCGCGGAGATTACCGGCTTTGCTTTCCTGATTGAGCTTGAGGCTCTTAAGGGAAGAGAAAACCTGAAAGGATACGACGTCTTCACACTCGTGAAGTACGACAAGTGATTGCCGAGTGAGGTGAGACCTTGAATCTGGAGTCCTTGGCCGAGCGGATACAGACATACTATCCAGACACCAACCTAGACGTTGTCACAAAAGCATATCATTTTGCCAAAGCGGCTCACGAAGGACAGTTTCGTGATTCAGGGGAACCTTTTTTCCTGCACCCGTTCGAGGTTGCCTCCATTCTGACCGATCTGGAGCTGGATTTGGACACCATAGCCGCCGGGCTGCTTCATGATGTGCTGGAAGACACAGCCGTGACCCCGGAGCAGCTTAAGGCGGAATTCGGCGATCACATCTTCGCCCTGGTGGACGGCGTGACCAAACTGGAAAAACTGCCTTTCAAAGATCGCTTTGAGCGGGAAGCGGAGAACTTGCGCAAGATGATCTTCGCCATGGCCAAAGACATCCGGGTGATTCTGATCAAGCTTGCCGACAGGCTGCACAACATGCGCACACTTCGCCATGTTGATCACGAACGGCAGTTGAACATCGCCAGGGAGACGCTGGATATCTACGCGCCTTTGGCGAACAGGTTGGGAATTTGGAGCATCAAATGGGAGATCGAGGATCTCGCCTTCCGCTATCTGTGGCCGAAACAGTATTACCAATTGGTGAGCCAGATCAACAAGAAGCGGCAGGAGCGGGAAGGGGACCTCAAGCTTTTGATGCAGATCTTAAGCGACAAACTGACGGAGGTCGGTATCACCGCCGAGATTCAAGGCCGTCCCAAACACCTGTACAGCATCTATCAGAAGATGCAGCGGCAGAACAAGACCATGAACGAGATCTACGACCTTCTGGCGGTGCGGGTGATCGTTGAATCGGTCAAGGACTGCTACGCAGTGCTCGGCTTTATCCATACACTCTGGAAACCGATCCCGGGACGGTTCAAGGATTATATCGCCATGCCCAAATCCAACATGTATCAGTCACTCCACACTTCCATCATCGGGCCCAACGGCGAATCCTACGAGATTCAGATCCGAACCTGGGAGATGCACCGGATCGCCGAAAAAGGTGTGGCGGCCCACTGGATGTACAAGGAAGGCTATAATCCCCGCAAAGACACGGATTTGGTGGTGAACAAAGTCCAGTGGCTGCGGGATGCGGTGGAATGGCTCCAGGATACCAAAGACCCGCAGGAATTCATGGAAAGCCTTAAAATCGACTTGTTCGAAGACGAGGTGTTTGTGTTCACTCCCAAGGGCGATGTCAAAGCCCTGCCCGCCGGGGCGACACCGGTGGATTTCGCCTTCGAGGTCCACACCGATATCGGCCTGCGCTGTATGGGAGCCAAAGTCAACGGCCGGATCGAGCCTTTGGACTATCAACTGAAAAACGGCGAATTTGTGGAAATCCTCACCGGCAAGTATCCCAACCCAAGCCAGGACTGGCTGAACTTCGTAAAAACATCCAAGGCCAAGAGCAAAATCCGGGCCTGGCTCAAGGATCAGCATCGGGATGTGAGCGTCGAGCGGGGCCGGGAACTCCTAGAAAAGGAGCTGCGCAAGCACAATCTCGATCACAAGAAATACATGACCATGGAGCGGCTTGCCGAGACGGCGAAGCGCTACGGACACAGCAACCCTGAGGATCTGTTCGCCAGCATCGGCTTCGGCAGGGTCACCGCCAACCAGGTGATGCAGAAACTGGCCGGACCTGAACTGGAAGAACAGCGGCGCATGGAGCAGATCAGCAAGGCCAAACAGCCCAAGCACCGGGAAGCCAAAGGCGTCTTGATCAAAGGGGTGGACAATCTCCTGGTCCGCTTCTCCAAATGCTGCACCCCTGTTCCGGGCGACGAGATTGTCGGCTACATCACCCGGGGGCGGGGAGTGTCGATTCACCGAGCCGACTGCCCCAACGTCAAGAATTTGGCTATGGATCGGGGCCGCCAGATTGAAGTGCAGTGGAACACCGACGACAAAGGGTCGTTCCCTGTGGAGCTGGAGCTGAAGGCGGTGGACCGGATGAACATGCTGTCGACGATCATGAACACCATCGCCGAAGGCAAGACTAACATTGAGGCGGTAAACACCCGCAAACTCCAGGATGACATCGCACTCATATTATTGACGGTGGACATTCATAACCTGGAGCACATGCAGTCTCTTATCCAGCGGCTGCGGCAGGTGGACGGAGTGGTCTCGGTGCGGCGGGCGACTCCCACGTGATCAAAGCCAATTACCCTGCGGCGAATGGGCCGGCATTGTGGAGAGAACAGGCAAAAGAGGTCTTTAAAGATGGAAATCAAGAAATTTGTTTCGCGGATGATGGCTGTTAACTGTTATGTCGTTTCAGAACAGGATACAGCCGTTGTTATTGATCCGGTTGTTGAAGTCGAGATGATCCTCGATTATCTCCGGAAGCAGGAATTGAAGCTTCTGGCGATCGTCAATACCCACGGCCATGCGGATCATATCGCCGGAAACCAGCGGCTTGCGGTGGAAACCGGGGCGCCGGTCTGGATTCATGAGGCCGACGCGGCGTATCTGGCCGATCCGGCCCTCAATCTTTCCCAGATGGTGCTTGGGGAAGGCATGACAAGCCCAAAGGCAGAGCGGCTGCTGACAGATGGAGATCAGATTACTGTGGGTGGGACGGTATTGACGGTGATCCATACACCGGGGCACACACCGGGAAGCATCTGCCTTTTGGGATCCGGAGCGCTCTTCAGCGGTGACACTCTGTTCAAAGCATCGGTCGGCCGGAGCGATTTCCCCGGCGGCGATGGGAAGATCTTGAGGCAGAGTTTGCAGAAGCTGAAGAAACTGCCGCCGGAGACGATTATCTACCCGGGGCACGGCCAGGAGACTTCGCTTAAAGAAGAACTGGCCCACAATTTCTTCCTGCGTTAAGGAGCGGCGCTGATGCCCATACCACAGCAATTACAGCCCAAGTGCTTTCAAATTGAGGCTCCTCCACAGTTTGCGGCGACGGTGAAGGGAGCTGTAACTTCTTTGTTCCGCACTGTGGATTTCACAAGCGGCCCGGTTTTGGCAGTAGCGGTCAAGGACACGGAGGCGGGCATTGAAGCCACAGTGAGGCTGGAGCGCCACCAGCCGTGGCACCATTTCGACGGGGAAATCACCAGCCCCTGCTATGATCAAAAAGACCGGGAGAACCGGATTAAGGAACGGATCCGCCTGGGTGTCAAGACAGTGCTCTGCAAAGCCTACGGTATACCGTTCAGCCCCTGGGGCATCCTGGTGGGGGTGCGGCCGGCCAAACTGGTCCACCGCCTGATTGACCGGGGTTTCAGCAGGGAAAAGATCACAGCTATCCTCACGGATGTGTACGCCGTATCCCAGTCCCGGCAGGAACTGCTGCTGGATGTGGTGGACAAGCAGCGGCGCTTTTTCCTGCCGGATGTGAACAACCCGGTAAGTGTCTATGTCGGCATACCTTTTTGCCCGACCCGGTGCGGGTACTGCTCGTTCGCCGCGTATCCCCTCGAGACTCATTCCCACCTGGTGAGAGGGTTCATCAAAGCGCTGCATCATGAGATCGAGGCTGTGGGTGAACTCCTCCGCAAGCACAGGATCAAGGTGCAGACTGTCTACTTGGGGGGAGGCACGCCCACAACCATCACCGGCACTGATCTAAGCACGCTGCTTGAACTTTTAAACAAGCACTTCCAAGCGGATCAGTGCGAAGAATACACGGTCGAGGCGGGCCGGCCGGAGACACTCACCAGGGAAACGCTGGCGATTCTCAAAACACATGGTGTGCAGAGAATCAGCATCAACCCCCAGACTATGCGCGACCGCACGCTGCAGCTGATCGGCAGGGGACACACGGCAGATCAGATCCGGGAGGCGTTCGCCCGGGCGGCAGAGTATCAATTCCGGCACATCAACGCCGACTTAATCATGGGTCTGCCCGGCGAGGACGAAGCAGATTTTGCCTACAGCCTCGAGGAGATCATCAAGCTGAACCCGGATCACATCACCGTCCACAGCCTGGCTCTAAAAAGGGCAAGCAGTTTCCGGCAGAACCTGGAGCGGTTGGAGCTGGAACAAAAGCGGGGGGAAGCGATGGCCCGGTATGCCCAGGAAAGGCTGGGAAAAACCGGGATGCAGCCCTATTATCTTTACCGCCAGCGTTACATTTTCGGCGATCTGGAGAACACCGGCTACGCCAAACCAGGCGCGGAATCGATCTACAACGTTCAGATGATGGAAGAAAGACAGACGATTGTCGGGCTGGGCGGAGGCGCCATCACCAAACTGGTGAGCCCGGATCTAAGTGTGGCGCGCCATGCCAATCCCAAATGCCCAGCCACCTATGGGCAGCAGATCAGTGCCATCATCGCAGCAAAAAAGTACCAGATCGAACGGCACTTATCGGTTTGACAGAACAGGGGCTGTGAAGTACAATATTCTTGTGCATTTATCTGACAGTTGGAAGGGAATGGTTTTATTTGCGCAGGAAATTTAAAGCAATGGCGAAACCACTGATTATATTGATCTGTGTGGCCTTTTTAGGCGGTGCTTTATATATCGGCGGCATGTCCTTCTTCGGCGACAAAGGCGCCTATGCGGCGGTGGCCACTGTCAACGGTCGGCCGATTACTCTGGATGCTTTGGAAAACGCTTATTTCCAAGAAGCCTGGTATTACCAGCTGATGTACGGCGGCCAGCTGAGCAGCAATCTCCTGGAGATGATCAGGTACGAAGCCTTCGACATCCTGGTGAATAATTCCCTGATCGAGCAGGAGTTGGAAGCCCGCAAGTACAAGCCTCCCAAAGCGGACATTGACAGAGAATTCGACGCCTTGATCGAGCAGTACGGCCGCGATTATCTCAGCAGCATCGGTTATACCGACGCCCAGCTGAGACAGTATGTGACCCAGCAGCTTCAGTTCCAGCAGCTGGTGGATGAAATCACAGGCGAGATCGTGATCAGCGACGAAGCTGTTAAAAACAGTTACGAACAGGTCCGGGCCAGCCACATACTAGTGCGGGCCGAAGGAGACGAGCAGGAGGCTTGGGACAACGCCAAGGCCCTTGCGGAACAGATCATGGGAGAGTTGGAATCCCTGGGGTTTGAAGAAGCGGCCATGCTGTACAGTGATGACAGCAGCGGCTCTTCCGGCGGCGATTTGGGGTATATCCGCCGCGGCGACACAGTGGAACCTTTCGAGCAGGCCATTTTCAGCATGGAAGTAGGGGAAGTCCGGGGCCCGGTGGAGACCCAATATGGGTATCATATCATCAAGGTCACCGAGAAGAAGCTGGCCGAAGGGGATGAATTCGAAGCGGAAAAGGAATCGCTCCGGGAACAGCTGGCGGAACAAGAACGGGTCAAGATCTTCAACAACTGGCTGTTGGACAAGAAGAACAAAGCGGAAATCGTGATTCTCGACTATCAGCTGTTAGCCTACCAGCACATGACGAACGGCGAATACGCTGAAGCGGCCAAGGCATACAGCAAAGCGATAGAGGCATATCCGACCAATCCGCATCTGTACGCGTCGTTGGGACAAGCTTACCTGTATTTGGATCAGCTTGACGAGGCTGTCGCCCAGTACGAAAAGGCTGTGGAGTACGGGCCCACCAACGGGCAGCTGCATCTGGCGCTTGCCTCCCTGTATATGGAAGCTGAGCGGAACGAGGAAGCGGTGGCGGCATTCTTGACTGCGTCCGAGCTCAGCATCAACGACATTTTCGCCCAGATGATGATTCGCTCCCTCCTGTCGGAGTTGGGAGCCGAAGATGCGGTAGCGGTGGTGGATCAGCGCATCGCGGAAATCCAGGCGATGTACGACGAGATCAACGCGGAAACCGGCGAGGGCACGGATGAACTTGTCGAGGACACTCAGACCGATGATGCGGCTGACTCTGCCGAGTAACAGCCAATCCCTTCATTGATGCTGCTGTAAGCGAGTGGCGGGTTCTCCGCCACTCGTTTGTCATATCCGAGTGGGAGGTAGTGGAGATTGAATATACAGAGACCCAGAGGTACTAACGACATCCTGCCGGAAGAAACGGGCAAGTGGCAGTTTGTGGAAGCCAAGATCCGTGAGCTGTGCCGCCGTTACGGATACCAGGAGATTCGCACGCCGGTGTTCGAGCATACCGAACTGTTTGTGCGGGGGATCGGCGAAGCGACGGATATTGTGGAAAAAGAGATGTATGCTTTCACCGACCGCAGCGGCCGCAGCCTGGCTTTACGGCCTGAAGGGACAGCCGGGGTGGTGCGGGCTTTTGTCGAGCACCGGCTCGATGCTCGGTCTTTGCCGGTGAAACTTTATTACTTGGGCCCGATGTTCCGTTATGAAAAGCCGCAGGCCGGCAGGTACCGCCAGTTCGCTCAGTTCGGCGTCGAAGCCATCGGCAGCATTGACCCGTTTCTGGATGTGGAGATGATCATGCTTCCCATCGAGCTGTACCGAGCCTGTGGGCTGGACGGGTTCCAAGTCCAAGTGAACAGCATCGGCTGCCCCAAATGCCGGGTTCAATACCGGGAGGCACTATTGAAGCATTTGGGCGCCAATGTGGATCAGTTCTGCCCCAACTGCCGGCGGAGGATTGAGCGCAACCCCCTCCGAGTCCTGGACTGCAAGGAAGAGAAGTGCCGCGCTTTGGTGGGGCAGGTACCGCTGATTACCGATTACCTCTGTTTGGAATGCGCCGATCATTTCCAGCAGGTAAAAGAGTACCTGGATCAGCTGGGCATCGATTATGTCTTGAATCCGCAGCTGGTGCGGGGCCTCGACTACTACACCAAGACAGTGTTTGAAATCACGGTGCCCACTCTGGGAGCGCAAAACGCCATCGGAGCCGGCGGCCGCTACGACGGCCTGGTGGAAGAAGTGGGCGGAAAACCACTGCCGGCGGTAGGCTATGCGGTAGGGCTGGAGCGGCTGCTTTTAGCCTTGGACCAACAAGCCGGCCGTTACTACGAAGAGCCGCGCCCCGACGCTTATGTGGCCCACTTTGGCGGTGTGACCAAGGCCAAAGCGGTGGAGATTGTGACAGACCTGCGCCGCCGAGGTTTGTGGGTGGAGATGGATTACCTCGGCCGGAGCCTGAAAGCCCAGATGAAATCCGCGGACAAACTGGGGTGCAGATCTGCGGTGATTATCGGCGAAAGTGAACTGGAACGGCAGATCGTCAAAGTGAGACATATGGCCACAGGCGATGAGCAGGATGTGAAGCTGGATCAGATTGCAGCATATCTCACAGCCGACAGAGAGGAGCATGGGGCATGAATTGGAAAAGGACTCATTACTGCGGAACAGTGAACAAAGAGCTGGTGGGACAGGCTGTCACCCTTAACGGCTGGGTCAACCGCCGGCGCGACTTGGGCGGACTGATTTTCATCGATTTAAGGGACCGCACCGGCTTGGTGCAGATTGTCTGCAGTCCCGAAGTCTTGAGCGAGGAACAGTACCGGCTGGCGGAAGGCCTGCGGCAGGAATATGTGGTGTCGGTTTCCGGCGTGGTCAGGCCGCGCCCGGAAGGACAGGCCAACCCCAATTTGGCCACCGGCGAGATAGAGGTTGATGTCCAGTCCCTGGAGATTCTCGCTGAAAGCAAAACGCCGCCGTTTCCCGTGGACCGGGCGGCGGATGTCGACGATACCCTGCTCTTGCGCTATCGGTACCTGGATCTGCGGCGCCAGCCGCTTCAGGAAACAATCGCGGCCCGGCACCGGATTGTCCATTATGTCCGCAATTTCCTCGACTCCCACGGCTTTTTGGAGATCGAAACGCCGATGCTGACCAAATCGACTCCGGAGGGAGCCCGGGACTACATAGTCCCCAGCCGCGTACATCATGGAAAATTCTACGCCCTGCCCCAGTCTCCCCAGATGTTCAAGCAGCTGCTAATGATCGCTGGTTTTGAGCGGTATTACCAGATTGCCAGGTGTTTTAGAGACGAGGATCTGCGGGCGGATCGGCAGCCGGAGTTCACCCAGATCGACCTGGAAATGTCCTTTGTGGAAGCGGAAGATATCATGAACCTGATGGAAGAGATGATGATCGGCCTGGTAAAGGCCATCACCGGGCGGGAAGTGCCGGCCCCGATTCCCAGGATCAGCTGGGCTGAAGCAATGCTGCGCTACGGCAGCGACAAACCGGACACCCGCTTTGGCATGGAAATCGTGGATGTGACCGACAGCGTCTCCCAAAGCCAGTTCCGGGTGTTCGCCGCGGCGATTGCCGCCGGTGGAGTGGTACGGGGGCTGAACGCCAAGGGCTGCGGCGCGAAATTCTCCCGCCGGGAGATCGACAATCTTGTGGAGGAAGCGGAGAAGTACGGGGCCAAGGGCCTAATCTGGATCAATGTGGGCGAAGGCGAAATAAAATCGCCGATTGCCAAGTTCCTTTCGGAACAAGAAACAACGGCGATCTTAAGAAAGCTTCAGGCAGAAAGCGGCGACCTGCTGCTTCTGGTGGCCGACGCAGCCCCGACAGCTGCCGATGTGCTGGGGCGCCTTAGGCTTTCCCTCGGCAAACAGTTGGGGCTGATCGACGAAAACCGCTGCGATTTCATTTGGGTGACCGATTGGCCTTTGTTCGAATACAGCGAGGAAGAAGGACGCTGGGTCGCGGCCCATCATCCTTTCACCGCTCCCCATGATGAAGACCTGGGCATTCTCGCCACAGATCAGAGGAATGTCCGTGCCAAAGCCTACGACCTGGTGCTGAACGGCATCGAGTTGGGCGGAGGCAGCATCCGCATTTCCAGGAAAGAAGTGCAGATGAAGATGTTCGAAGCTTTGGGGCTGAGCGAAGCTGAAGTGCAGGAGAAGTTCGGCTTTTTCCTGGAGGCCTTTGAGTACGGAGCGCCGCCTCACGGAGGCATCGCTTTCGGGCTTGACCGGTTGGTGATGCTGCTGACCGGGCGTGATTCCATCCGGGATGTGATTGCATTCCCGAAGACCACCAGCGCCATGGACTTGATGGTGGGCGCCCCGTCGGCCGTGTCTCCGCAGCAGCTGCGGGAGCTGAAGCTCAACCTGAAGCTGGAGGAAAACTGATGATCAAACCCGGCAGTCTCACGCCGTTTGGCTGAGCTTGTCGGCCAGATCATGGACAATGTTGGCGCCTCGGGAGACAATCACGCCGGTGAGGATATAATCGACCACAGCGTATTTCACCGGGACATCCAAGGTGCTGAAAATACCAACGCATGTCAGCCAAGATAGAATAATTCCCACAATGCCGGCGATGGGTGGTATGTATGCTTTGTCCAGACTGGGCGCGAGGGTTTTGATAAAATTGGTAATTATTTCCGACAGCACCGCCAAAGCCAGTACTTTATGCAGCAAGAATTCGATGGGGATCCCCTCCTTATGGTGGTTTCTGATTAATGTGTATGAGCCCGGGCCTGTATTTAGTACACATGCCCTGTAGATGAAAATGGCATCAGCAAATGGTTGCATTGAACACGGTTTTATGTTAATATAAGATTAAATCAGGGACCCTGCTGTGTTCGGGATGACACTGGCCTTGTTATGAGCCAACACCAATACGAAGGGAATTCGGACTCTAATAGTGGATTGTAGGCCTTCAAGCCAAGGAAACATGAAGCTATTAGGAGAATACCCACCTGCTGAGAGCAGGTTCATTCAGGCCAGTTGAACGACATGGTGGGGAAGGACGAGGCAAACCTCCTAGCAATAGGAGGTTTTTCTGATTGATATGCTTAAACCAGCAAAGGAGCGGCAGCAGTGGAAAGATTCGTGCGTACAGAATGGCTGATCGGCCGGGACGGGCTTGGCAGACTGAAGCAGGCGGCAGTCGCCGTGTTTGGCATGGGAGGAGTCGGAGCCGCTGCCGTTGAAGCATTAGCCAGGACAGGCATAGGCACCCTTGTGATCGTGGATCACGACCAAGTGGCCCCATCCAACCTCAACCGCCAGCTGATCGCCTTGACTTCCACATTGGGGAGGCTGAAGGTGGAAGCGGCGGCTGAAAGGATCAAGGACATCAACCCCGAATGCCGGGTGATCACTTATCCCATTTTCTATCAAAAAGAGCACGAGGCGGAGATCTTCGCCCACCGGCCGGATTATGTGGTGGACGCCATCGATTCGGTGGCGGCGAAACTGGACTTGATCGAGGGCTGTGTCCGGGCTGGGATCCCGATCATATCTGCCATGGGAGCCGGGAACAAGCTTGATCCCACCAAGCTTACAACCGCGGATATCAGTGAAACCCACACCTGCCCGCTGGCCAGAGTGATCAGGGCTGAACTCCGGAAAAGGGGTATTGTCTCGGGAGTTAAGACCGTGTTTTCCACCGAGCAGCCCCTTAAGGTGCACAAAAAAGAAAACGGCAGGCATCCTCCAGGTTCAATCGCTTTTGTGCCGCCTGTCGCCGGATATGTGATGGCCAGTGTGGTCGTGCGGGATCTTTTGGCCAGGTAGTCCAAACAAACAAAGAGGTGAGCAGCGTGGATCTCTTCAGCAGGGCGTATATGGATCGGACTGAAAAACCGCTGCCGCTGAGAATGCGGCCGGCTGACCTTGAGCAGTTTGTTGGGCAGGAACACATTCTCGGCCCCGGCAAACTCCTGCGGAAAGCCATCGAAGCCGATCAGATCGGCTCGCTGATTCTCTACGGCCCGCCGGGCAGCGGCAAGACAACGCTGGCTTATGTGATCTCCCAAGTCACCAAAGCCCATTTTATCCAGGTGAGCGCCACGGACACGGGAGTGGCGGAACTGAAGAAGATCATCGCCGAGGCCAAGGATCGGCTCAAGTTCCAGAGCCAGAAGACGATACTGTTCATCGACGAAATTCAGCGCTTGAACAAGGGCCAGCAGGATGTGCTGCTCCCGGCCATGGAAAGCGGAGACATCTCCCTGATCGCCGCGACTACCGAGAACCCCTATTTCGAAGTCAACGCCGCGCTCCTCAGCCGGGCCAGGATCTTTCAGCTCAAGCCGCTTACCAAGGCGGAACTGGCCAGGGTTGTGGAACAGGCAAGCAGATCTCCCCAAGGTTTGGCCGAGTATCCTCACCAGATCACCCCGGAAGCGTTGGATCATCTTTTGGAAACTTCCAACGGCGACGCCCGGGTAGCCCTCAATGCCCTGGAACTGGCGGTGATGACCACCACCCCCAATGAGCAGGGAATCCGGGTTATTGATTTGAGTGTCATGGAAGACGCGGTCCAGACTCAGCGGGTCAATTACGACAAGTCCGGTGATTCCCACTATGATGTGGTTTCCGCATTTATCAAGTCGATGCGGGGAAGCGATCCTGACGCGGCTTTGTACTGGTTTGCCCGGATGCTTTATGCCCAGGAAGACCCGCGCTTTATTGTGCGGCGGCTGATCGTCCATGCTTCTGAGGATGTGGGCATGGCGGATCCTACCGCAATGCTGGTGGCCCATGCGGCGGCCAACGCCTTGGAGTGGGTAGGCATGCCGGAGGCGCGGATCCCAATCGCACAAGCGATCATCCACATTGCCTGCGCTCCCAAGAGCAACTCCGTTGTCAAGGCCATAGACAGCGCCATGGCTGTGGCCGAAACCACCGCCCACGAACCGGTGCCTCCCCACCTGCGGGACGCGAGCTACGCCCAAGCGAAAAGGCTGGGCCACGGCGTGGGCTACAAATATCCCCACGGTTACCCTCACCACTATGTGAAGCAGCAGTATGTCCCGGACAATATCGCCGGCGCCAGATTCTACCAGCCCACCACCGAGGGAAAGGAAAAAGAAGTCAAAGAACGGCTGGATTTTTTGGCAACTTTGGATTGACAGCCCTAATCAGTCTGTGCTATTATTATTTCGAACCAATTCCGAGGAATTTGGTCGGAATTGTTGGGAGGACAGTGTAATGCGGATTTCAACCAGAGGCGAGTACGGAGTCCGAGCCATGTTGGATTTGGCTCTCCACAGCGCCGAAGAACCGGTGCCTCTCAGTGCGATCGCCGCCAGGCAGGATATCTCGGAGCATTATTTGGAACAATTAATCTCAGCACTGCGGAAAGCGGGGCTGGTAGTCAGCTTCCGCGGCGCGCAGGGAGGTTACCAGCTGGCCAAACCGCCTGAAGAGATAACTATCAGTGAAATCATCCGGACGCTGGAAGGGCCGATTGCACCCATGCACTGTGTGGAAGGCGCTCACGCCGACTGCCACCACGTGGAGCTTTGCGCAACCCGGATGCTGTGGCAGAAACTGCAGGCCAGCATGGAAGAGGTATTGAGTAAAACGACTCTGGCATGGCTGAAAGACGAGGCGAAAAAGATTCTGGCAACAGCTGCAATTCAGAGGTGATTCTACATGAAAGCGGTCTACCTGGATCATGCCGCGACCACACCAATGCGGGACGAAGTCATTGAGGCGATGATGCCTTATTTCAAAGAAAAATTCGGCAATGCCTCCAGTGTCTACAGCTTCGGCAGGGAAGCCAGGAAAGCGCTGGATGAAGCGCGCCAGGCCACCGCGGGGATTATCAACGCGGATTTCAACGAGATCATCTTCACCGGCGGCGGCTCGGAAGCCAACAACCTGGCCATCAAAGGGGCTGCCTGGGAGTACCGGCACAAGGGTAAACACCTGATTACCTCCAGCATCGAGCACCACGCTGTGCTCCATCCTATGCAGCAGCTGGAGAAGGAAGGTTTCGAAGTGACCTATCTGCCGGTGGACGATCAAGGCCTGGTGAGCGTGGAGGAGTTCGCCAACGCTCTCCGCGGCGATACAATACTCGTTTCCATCATGCACGCCAACAACGAGATAGGTGTGATCCAGCCAATAGCTCAGATCGGCGCCATCTGCAAAGAACGTGGGATCTTGTTCCACACCGATGCGGTGCAGACTGCCGGTTTGCTGGACATTGACGTCAAGAAGCTCAACGTTGACATGCTCACCATGTCGGCCCACAAGCTCTACGGCCCGAAAGGAGTAGGCGCCTTGTATGTCCGCAAGGGTGTGCGGTTGGTGCCGCTGATTCAGGGCGGCGGGCATGAAAACCGCCGCAGAGCGGGAACTGAGAATGTCCCGGGAATTGTGGGTATGGCCAAAGCCCTGGAACTGGCAGCCGCCGAGCGGGAAGTGGTGACGCCGCGGATTCAAAAGCTGCGGGACCGGCTCCTGGAGGGGATCCTAAACATACCGCACACTCGCTTGAACGGCAGCAGGACTGAAAGGCTGCCGAACAACATCAATGTGTCCATCGAGTTCATCGAAGGAGAGTCGTTACTGCTGAACCTGGATCTGAAGGGCATTGCAGCATCCAGCGGCTCAGCCTGCACTTCCGGCTCGCTGGATCCGTCCCATGTGCTCCTGGCCATTGGGCTTTCCCATGAGGTGGCCCATGGATCCCTCAGGCTGACTTTGGGCAGGGATAATACTGACGCCGACGTTGACTATGTCCTTGAGACCCTGCCGCCGATAGTGGAACGGCTGCGGGAGATGTCGCCTTTGTTTTCCAGTTAGAACGCTAAATCGGGGTGAAGGGGAAACTAGCCATGTATTCTGAGAAAGTAATGGACCATTTTCAGCATCCGCGGAACGTGGGAGAGATTCCCGACGCCGACGGCGTCGGGGTGGAAGGTAATGCCCGCTGCGGAGACATCATGAAGATCTGGATCAAGGTCGAAAATGACCGGATCGTGGATGTGAAATTCAAGACTTTCGGCTGCGCCGCGGCTGTGGCCACATCGAGCATGATCACGGAACTGGTGAAGGGCAAGACCATCACCGAGGCGGAAGCGATCACCAATAGAGCTGTCGCCGATGCTTTGGACGGACTGCCTCCGATCAAGATGCACTGCTCGAACCTGGCGGCAGATGCTTTGAAGGCCGCCATAGCCGACTACCGGTCGAAGAAACTGCAGGCAGTGCAGTAGGCACCAGTCCTGCTTTGACACATATTACCGCCGCCTCTGCTTTATGGTGAGCGGTAATTTTTTGTGAAATGAGCATAATAACTACCGAGGAGTGATCATATGCGAACCGGTAGAAGCTGGCTTATTGCAGGAGTGTTAGGTGCCCTGGCTGGCATGTATATCATGAACAAGCTTGAGGGAACCCCGATGCAGCGAAGGATGAAATTCACCCGCCGCAGGTTGATGCGCAGCCTCAGTGAAGGCTTTCAAACCGGCAGGGACATGCTCGGCAGCAAACTCGCCATGCTGCGCCGTTAGAGGGGCCGGCCCGTCCGGCCTCTTTTACATAAATCGCCGGCGGTTATCAATAATAAGACCATGGACACGAGAAAATGGGTTCTTATTGTACTGCTGTCTCTGATTGTCTTGTTCCTATACCGGGTGAGAATGGTTTTAAGTCCGTTTTTGTTCGCAGCCGTGATTGCCTACACAGCTTATCCCCTGGTGCAGATTTTTGAGCGGCGCCAGGTGCCCCGCCCCATTGCCATCATTTTGGTCTATCTCCTCTTCGCGGTGATTATCGGTCTTTCTGTTTCTTTTCTCATTCCCCAGCTCGCTGAAGAAGTGGATGAACTGATCAAAACCATTCCTGACCAGACGGAAATGCTCGCCGACGGCCTTGGCATTTGGCGCAGCCTCGACAAAATCTCGGTGCCGGAAGTGCTCCAGGCCAGCTTTGACCTGATCGTCGGCCGCATCCAACAGCTGGTGGAAGGTGTGGCGCAGCGGATCGCCGGGATCCTGGTGGGGATAGTCTCGCAGATCATCAGCCTCTTGATCGCCCCGATCCTCGCTTTTTACCTGCTGCGGGATCTGGAAGCGATCAAGCGGCGGAGTTTCATGTTGATCCCCAAACGCTACCGTCTCACAGTCTTCAAATTTTGCAAGGAAATCAACCGTGTGGTCGACGGCTTTATCCGCGGCCAACTGGTGAACGCGCTCTTGGTGGGCTCTCTGATTGCCGCCGGCCTTGCGCTGCTGGGTATTAAATACGCTGTTTTTATCGGCCTTCTGGCAGGAGTCTTCAACATCATCCCCTATTTCGGGCCGGTGATCGGCTTTGTTCCCGCTTCCCTCTTTGCCTTGGCCAAGTCCCCCCTGTCTGTGCTCTGGGTCTTGATTCTTTTTGTGGTAGTCAACCAGCTTGAGGCCAACGTGATCTCCCCCAAAATCATCGGCGAGCGGGTGGGACTGCACCCCTTGGCGGTGATCTTCGCTATTTTCGCCGGTGGTGAGCTGATGGGGATCATCGGGATGCTGGTCGCCGTCCCGGCGGCGGCTGTCGTCCGCATAGCCTTTCTTTACGTGCTCAAACGGGTGGAAGAGGCCTAAGCCCTAGTGTTGACAAGGTTTATGCCATTGGATAAGATAGGAATAGTGGAGTAAAGAAGGGGGGAAACCGCATTTAGATGCGGGTATGATGAAGTACGTTACAGCTGATCAGATGCGTTCCATGTTCTTGGAATTCTTTAAATCGAAAGACCATAAGATATTACCCAGTGCCTCCCTGGTTCCGCACGGTGACGACAGCCTGCTGCTTACCGGCGCGGGCATGGTTCCCTTTAAACCGTATTTCTTGGGGCAGGCCGAACCTGAGCACCGGCGGGTGACAACCTGCCAGCGCTGCCTGCGCACTCCTGACTTGGAAAATGTGGGCAAGACGGACCGTCATGCCACTTTTTTTGAAATGCTGGGCAATTTTTCCTTCGGTGATTACTTCAAGCCGGAAGCGATTGCCTGGGCTTGGGAGTTTATCACCGAACACATGGAGCTTCCCAAAGACAAGCTGTGGGTCAGCATCTACCAGGATGACGAAGAAGCTTTCGCCATTTGGAGCCAGAGTGTCGGTGTGCCTGCGGATAGAATCGTGCGCCTGGGCAAGAAGGACAACTTCTGGGAAATCGGTGTGGGGTACCCCTGCGGCCCCTGTTCCGAGATTTATTTCGACCGCGGCGAAGCGTTCGGCTGCGGCTGCCCAGACTGCAAGCCGGGCTGTGACTGTGAACGGTTCATGGAGTTTTGGAACCTGGTGTTCATCCAATACATCAAGCGGGAAGGGGAGCAGTATGAACCGCTCACAGCCAAGAGCATCGACACCGGTATGGGTATGGAGCGGATTGTGGCTCTGATGCAGGGTGTCAAGAGCATCTTTGAAATCGATTCCGTAAGGCCGATTATCGATCATGTGGCGAAGCTCGCCAGAACCGAATACGGCAGCGATCCCCAGGCTGATGTGTCTTTCAGGGTGATCACAGATCACGCCAGGGGGATTACCTTCCTCGTGAGCGACGGAGTTTTGCCGAGCAACGAAGGCCGGGGCTATGTGCTGCGGAGGCTTCTAAGGAGAGCTGCCCGGCACGGCCGTTTGCTGGGAATCAAAGAGCAGTTTTTAAACAGTGTTGTCGATGTGGTGATCGAGCAGATGAAGGCGGGCTATCCGGAACTGCTCGACAAGAAAGAGTACATCCACCGGGTGGTGGAACTGGAAGAAAGACGCTTCTATGAAACTCTGGATCAAGGGATTCATATGCTGCAGGAGATCATCCATGCCCATCCGGCCGATCAGCCCCGGGTGATCGCAGGGACAGATGTGTTCCGGCTGTATGACACCTATGGGTTCCCGGTGGAGCTGACCCGGGAGATTGCCGAAGAGCATAAGTTCACCATCGATGAGGATGGTTTCCGGGCGGAAATGGAGCGGCAGCGGGAGCGGGCAAGGCGCGCCCATGTCCAAAAAGACTACACCGATCAGCAGCGGGAAGTGTACCGGGAACTGCAGAAACAGGTGGAATCGATCTTTGTCGGTTATGAACAGACCGAGTGCTCCACCAACATCGCGGCTTTGATCCACAACGGCCGGATGGTGGAACGCCTCGTCGCCGGCCAGGAAGGAACGGTGGTGCTGACCAAGACACCGTTCTACGCGGAAAGCGGCGGCCAAGTCGCGGATTCAGGGACGATCACCGGCAAAGTAGGCCAGTTCAGCGTCAAGGATGTGCGGCAGCCTGTGGATGGAGTGATTGTTCACCAGGGAGTGATGGTCTGCGGTGAACTGTTTGTCGGCGACCAGGTCCTGGCCAGCGTCTACGGGAAAGAACGCTGGGACACGGCGCGGCATCACAGCGCCACACACCTGCTGCACATGGCTCTCAGGGAAGTCCTGGGCGAGCATGTGCACCAGTCTGGATCAGAAGTGGACCACAACCGCCTGCGCTTTGACTTCACCCATTTCGAGGCTATGACCGATGAACAGCTGCAGCTGGTGGAAGCAAAGGTCAACGAAGCGATTATGGCCAACTATCCGGTGCAGACTGAGATTCTCAGCATAGATGAAGCCAAGTCCAAAGGGGCAATCGCCTTGTTCGGCGAGAAATACGGCAGTGACGTCCGGGTTGTGTCCATGGGGCCCTCCATGGAACTGTGCGGCGGCACCCATGTGAGTGCCACAGGGGACATCGGCCTGTTCAGGATTGTATCGGAAAGCAGTATTGCCGCCGGCGTGCGCCGGATCGAGGCTGTCGCCGGGAAACGGGCTCTCGAGTACACCGATCGGCGGGAGAAGGCTTTGCTCAGAGTAAGCGAGCTGTTGGACACAGTGCCTGATCAAGCGGTGGAGCAGCTGGAAAGGCTGCTGGAACAGCAAAAGAAACTGCAGCAGGAACTGCAGCAGTATCAGCGCAAAGCCGTGGCGGACCTCGGGGCCGAACTGATCAAGCAGGCCGAGGTTGTAAACGGTGTGAATGTGGTCATCGCCGAAGTGAACCTGACAGAGGCGGAGCAAATGCGGTCTTTAGGCGATGATCTAAGAGATCGCCTGAATCCCGCGGTGGTGTTTCTGGCTTCCCGAGCCAGTGGCAAGGTCCAGCTTGTGGCGATGGCCAGCAAAGCGATCGCCGGAGGCAGAGTGCATGTTGGCAATGTGATCAAATCAGCCGCGGCGGTTTGCGGAGGAGGAGGCGGCGGCCGGCCCGACATGGCTCAGGCCGGCGGGCGGGATCCGGAGAAACTGCCGCAGGCTCTGGAGTTGGCCCGGGAATTGCTGAGACAGCAGTTAGAGGAAAAATAAACCACAGTGCCGAATTAGAGAAGTAAGCATGACCATGGGGGGCTCGGTGGTTATGGAAGAAAGGACCACTGTTTTTCGCAGTAATGGACGGGCGCAGAGCAGCCTGATCGCAAAGGTTCTGGGCGAGGTGTATCAAGCCCTGCGAGCCAAGGGTTACAACCCTGTCAGGCAGATTGTCGGATACCTTATGTCCGGCGATCCAACCTATATCACCAGCCACAAAGACGCCCGCAATCTCATTCGGCAGCTGGAGCGGGATGAAATCCTGGAAGAGTTGGTAGCGAGTTATTTACAGAAGACGCAAGAGGCTGGTCAGTAGTCTCTTGCGTATATTTTCTTTCCGGCGAAGGATTGAGGTTTCATGTTAAAGGATCTGATTGCGCGGATCAATCTCCGGCACGCCAAGCCTGACGTTCCGAGTTACCGGATTGCCCTGGATGTGGGAACCGAATTTGTCAAGGCAGTCTTTATCGAACAGGCGGGCGGCGTGGCGACGATCATCGGCGTCGGCAGGGCGCAGCAGGACTACGCCGACATGGAAAGCGGCGCGGTAGCGAATATTTCCGGCGTGGCCCGGTGCTGCCGCCAAGCCATCAACCAGGGCGCGGTGGTGGCGGGTATCAAGCCCAAAGAAGTGGTGATGGGCATCGCCGGGCAGCTGGTCACCGGTGTGACCAGGACCGTGCTTCGGCAGCGTCAGCACCCGGAACGGGCTCTAACCAGGCGGGAGCTGTGCAATCTGGTGGGGACGGTGCGGCGGGAAGCCATGAAGCAGGCCGCTGATGAGATCGCGGAGAAGGCCGGCTTTAAGCGGCTGGATCTGGAGTTGGTGAACTCGGCTATAGTGGAGCTCCGCATCGACGGTTACCAGGTGAGCAACCCTGTGGATTTCCGGGGCCGGAATGTGGAATTGACCGTGTTTATGGTTTTTGCCCCTCTCATGCATGTCAGCGCCATGAAAACAATCGCTCAAAGGCTTGAGTTGGATCTGGTGGGGTTGGTTGCGGAACCGTTCGCTGTGGCGGCCAGCACCTTCACCGATGAAGCCTATGCCTTGGGTTCGCTTGTAATCGACATCGGCGGCGGCAGCACAGATATCGCTCTTATTCATCGGGGCGGGATCATCAACACCAAGATGGCCGCCATCGGCGGAAGGGCTTTCACTAAAGGAATCGCGGACATCTGCCGCACGACACTGCGGGAAGCGGAGCAGATCAAGCTGGACTATGCCGCCGGAATGGAAACGCGGGCAGAGGTCCGCCAAGCGATCGCCGCTGATCTGCAGATTTGGCAGGACGCCCTGATCATGGGCTTAAAGGAAATACAGCAGGGAATTCCCCAGGAGCTGGGCGTGCAGTCCGGGATCCAGCCGGGACAGCCGCTGCCGCCCCGAGTTGTGCTCTGCGGCGGAGGAAGCGGTCTGCCGGGGATCATTGAGGCGATCGCCTCCCCCAAACTTGTGGAAGCGGGAGTGTTCGCTGTGATCCCGGAAGTGAGGCTGCTGCAGACGGAGGATGTGTTCGGGATTGGGGATCCCAAGCGGTTCTTGACCGAAGTTCAGGATGTGACACCCAAGAGCATCGCTTTTCAGGCAAGTTTGTTCGAATCTAAGGGCAGGACCATCCTTGGAGGTGTCCAGATGGGATGACCATATATGTAGATCCCATGGATGAGTTGACTACAATTGTTCACCGGATCCGCACGGCGCCGGATCCGGAGATTGTTTTGGTTGTGCCGCCGGGTAATTGGGCTTTGCGAAATGCCATCAACCTAAAATTGTTGGCAAAATATGCACAAGATTCGCAAAAACAGTTGGCCATCAAAACTAGTGACCCGCTGGTAATCATGTATGCCGAAGCTAATCAGATTGCAGTTATTGGGAACGGGGCCGAGGCAGAGCAGGAGAATTGTGGAGAGGCGGCAGCCGATGCCGGCTTGGATGAGGCGGAGACCGGGAGCTTTGTGGAAGAAGCTGCGGCAGCAAAAGACGATGACGATAAAAGCTCCGGTTACCGCGGCAGAGAAAATCGGCGGGGAAGCTCAAAAAAGGCTGGCTATGAGCGTTTATTTGTGGTATTGTTGGTATTGGCTGCCATGTTGGGGTTAGCCTATTACCACCTGCCGAAGGCAATCATTGTGGTGTCACCGAAACTGATCGATTTCTCCGAAACCATTGAACTGCCCTTGGCGCAGCTGGAAGGTGCGGAACTGGTAGCCGTCCAGACCACCCTCACCCGGAGGACTCCGGCCACCGGAAGAAAGACTGTTGGCATCACCGCGGCCCGTGGTGTGGTGACCTTGATCAACCAGTCCCAATCCGAGGTTTTGGTGAAAAAGGGATCGATCGTGGAGACGGGAAACGGCGTCAAGTTTCAGACAGCAAGCGATGTGGTGGTACCGGCAGTGCAGACTCAGTACTTTATGGACATTCCCACCGGTTTGATCGCAGGTAAGGCCGAGGTGGAGATCATCGCTGTCGAACCGGGCATCCGGGGAAATGTGGCCGCTGGGCGGATCAATTCGATTCAAGGGTATAATCTGGAAGTGCGCAATTTGGAGCCTACCACTGGCGGCGAAGATGTGGTGCTGCAGGTCGCCGCCGAGGAGGATCTGGAGCGGGCGAAGGCCATGGTGTCCAGGGACAGCGCCCAGGAGCTGCTTGAGTCCATCAAGGCCAGGCTTGACGGCCGCGTCTTGCTGGAGGATACCTTCCAAAGCGAAATCCAGTGGGTGAATATGTCCCAGGCCGGCGAGGAAACCAGTGAGGTGTTCGCTTCCGCAGTGTGCCTGGGCAAGGCGTTCCTGATCGACACTGAGCGTATCGGGGAGGAAGTGGCCAGGGCTCTGGCCGCCAAGGTGCCAGAGGGCTTCGCCATCGATCCGGGGACCGTGGAATTGGTGGAAGTGCGGCTGGCCGCCGGTGAATCCGAGTTCAGACTGAGGGTTCAAGCTCAAGCGGTGATTAAAGGAATAATCAATCCCAGCGAGCTTGCGGATCAGCTGGCGGGCAAGGATGCGGCGGAGTTTCAGGAAGTGGTGGCCGCAAATCCGGCGATCGCCCGAATCCATATAGAGAACGGTGCAGCAGACAAGCTGCCGGCACTGCCCCGGTGGCTGAAGGTCAAGATAGAGGAACCGGTATATTGAGGGAGATGTCTTAGTGGAATACAGAGTTTTGGGAAACACTAGGATCAGGGTTTCGCGGATGTGCTTCGGGGCTTTGACCATTGGGCCCCTGCAGCGCAATCTGTCTTTGTCGGAAGGAGGCCGGCTGATCCGCCAGGCTTTGGAAGCCGGTGTCAATTTCATTGATACAGCTCAGCTGTACCGCAGCTACAGTTATATCCGCCAGGCGCTGAGCGGCTGGCGAGAGGAGGTGGTGATTGCCACCAAGTCCTACGCATACACGAAAGAACTGATGCAGAACGCCTTGGAAGAAGCCCTGAGGGAGCTTGACACGGACTATATCCACATTTTCCTGCTCCATGAACAGGAGTCGCAGCATACGATCCGCGGCCACTGGCCTGCCTTGGAGTATCTGTTGAAGGCCAAGGAGCAGGGCAAGGTGGGAGCGGTAGGCATTTCCACCCATTATGTGCAGGGTGTGGAAGGGGCGTGCAGATATCCTGAGATTGAGATCATTTCGCCGCTGATCAATGTGGCGGGGATCGGCGTTCAGGGCGGCACACGCAGCGACATGCTGGCGGCGATCAAGAAAGCGAAGTCTTTAGGAAAAGGCATCTATGCCATGAAACCACTAGGGGGCGGGCATCTGATCCCCAAGCAGCAGGAGGCGTTTCAATTCCTGCTTGAGCAGGAAGACATCGACGCCATCGCTGTGGGCATGAAGAACGAGCAGGAACTGAGGCGCAATCTGGCATACTTCAACGGCGAAGCCCTGCCGGAAGAACCGCTTGAGTATGACGAGCGCAAGCTGCACATCGACGATTGGTGCATGTTGTGCGGCCGGTGCGTGAGAGCCTGCCCATCGCGGGCCCTTACGGAAACGCCGAATGAGATTGTGGTTGATCAGAACAAATGTGTATTCTGCGGATACTGCGGCGCAGTTTGCCCTGAGTTCGCCATCAAAGTGATCTGAGGAGAAACAAATGCGGGTGCTTGGGTTGGATGTGGGAGAAAAGACGATAGGTGTCGCAGTGAGTGATCCTTTGGGGATTACAGCCCAGGGATTGGAGGTAATCAGGCGATCGACTCTCGATCAGGATCTTCAGCAGCTGGTTGGGCTGGCTGCGTCCTACAAGGTGGAGGAGATCGTCGTTGGCATGCCGCGGCGCACCGACGGCAGCTATGGGCCGGAAGCTGAGAAAGTGGAGCTTTTTGCCAAGGCTTTACAAAAGGCTGTATCGGTGCCGGTGAAGTTTTGGGATGAGCGGTTCTCGACTGTGACCGCCCAGAGAATCCTGCTTGAGGGAGACGTCAGTCGGGCAAAGCGGCGCCAGGTAGTGGACAAAGTGGCTGCGAGCATCATCTTGCAGGCCTACTTGGATCAACAAAGAGGAGGATTAACTAATGAGTGAACAAGAAAAGATTACTTTGATCGACGAGGAAAACAACGAGATTGAGTTTACTTTGCTGGACTATTTGGAAATTGACGACCAGCGGTATGTCGTGCTTCTGCCCGACGAGGATCCGGAAAACGGCGCCATCATCATGAGGATTGACCAGGATGAAAACGGCGACGACATCCTGGTGGAAATTGAGGACGATGAAGAGTTTGACCGTGTTGTCGAGGTTCTCGAGCAGGAGGATGAAGAGTAGAGCAGCTGTCTAGGGTGGGCGCCGGCGGCGCGTCGGTGCGAACCGGCAGTCTGCGTGCTGTCTGATTTGCATTTCGGCAGGCTTTGGTTTATAATAAATGAGCTTAGTCCGAAATGCATCTCAGATTAGGAGGGTTGTGGTTGAGGCCCAAGCTCTCGGCAAAGACTAAGCGGACCGTGCTTTTGGTGGTCCGTTTTGTTTTAGTCACTGCGGTAGTGCTCCTCATGGTGGGGCAGGTTGCCCTTGCGGTTGTGGTTTTGCTTGCTCATCAACCGGCAAGCAGAAGAGATTCGCTGGATCGGATCGTGGAGATTCCTCTGGGCACGCCGGCGGGAAGAATCAGCCGTATGCTTGAGGAACAGGGGCTGATCCGCAGTGCATTCATCTTCGACATCATGCTTAAGATCACCAACCGGGACAGTCAGCTCAAGGCAGGGGAGTATTTGCTGAATCCGGCGATGAACACGATGGAGGTCATTCAGAAACTGAATGAAGGAACGATCGTGACTCACCGGATTATGATTCCCGAAGGTTATGAGCTGAAGCAGATCGCTGCTGTTTTGGCCAGAGAAGGTTTGGTGGATCCGGAGCGGTTTTTGATGCTGGCTCAGAACGCGGAGCTGGTGTTCGGCGAGCAGTTCCCGGTTGAACTGCCGATTCCCAGCCTGGAAGGCTATTTGTTCCCCGACACCTATCACTTTGCCAAGGAGCAAAGTGAAGAAGCGATTATCCGGCAAATGGTCAGCCGCTTTGTGGACGTTGTGATCTCCAAAGTGGACTTGAGCCTTCTGGACGATAAATACACGCTGCATGAAGTGATCACCCTGGCTTCTATTGTGGAAAAAGAGGTGATCTATGATTTTGAACGGCCGCTGGTGGCGGCGGTTTATCTTAACCGTCTGAAGCTCAACATGCGGCTGCAGGCGGATCCCACGGTGCGGTATGTGATGACTGAGAACCGGAGCCGGGTGCTGTACAGCGATTTGGAAATTGACTCGCCGTACAACACTTACCGCTACGACGGGCTGCCGCCGGGGCCGATTGCCAGCCCGGGGCTGAAGTCGATTATGGCGGTGTTGGAACCGGCGGATGTGGATTATCTTTACTTTGTTGCCAAGAACGACGGGACACATGTTTTCAGCAGGACGTTTGAAGAGCATGTGGCGGCGCGCAGGGCGTTGGGGTACTAACATCCGAAATGACTGCTTTGGGAGTTGAGGGCATGAAAGTCAAGATTCCTGAACTTTTGGCGCCTGCGGGAAACATGGAAAAAGCGGTGACGGCCATTGCCTATGGCGCGGACGCGGTTTACCTGTCGGGTGAGCTGTACGGGATGCGGGCCCAAGCCGGGAATTTCAGCAATGACGAGTTGGCTGCAGTTGTGCGTTATGCTCACGAGCGGGGCGTGAAAGTATATGTGACGGTGAATATCATTCCCCACAACCAGCACCTGGAGGAGCTGCCGGAGTATGTCACTTTTTTAAGGGACATCGGAGTTGACGCGATCATCGTCAGCGATGTGGGAGTAATCAGCATCGCCCGGCGTTACGCGCCTGATCTGCCGCTGCATCTGAGCACGCAGGCCAACACCGTCAACTGGGAGGCGGCCCGGTTCTGGAGCGACTTTGGCATTACCAGGATTGTGCTGGCGCGGGAATGCACCCGTGAGGAGATCCTGACGATCCGCTCCAAAGTCGATTGTGAGCTGGAGCTTTTTGTTCACGGCGCCATGTGTGTGGCTTATTCGGGGCGGTGTTTGCTGAGCGCAGTCATGACGGGCAGGGAAGCGAACCTGGGTGAGTGCACCCAAAGCTGCCGCTGGAAGTATTCGGTGATGGAGAGCAAGCGGCCGGGCGAGTACTTTCCGGTTGAGGAGACGGGGGAAGGGACTTATATCTTCAATTCCAAAGATTTGTGTTTGCTGGAGTATCTCCCGGAAGTGATCGCGACTGGAGTGGACAGCCTGAAGATCGAAGGGCGGATGAAAAGCGCCTACTATGTGGGGACGGTGGTCCGAGCGTACCGCAAAGCGCTGGACGATTATGCCGCCAATCCGGACGAATACGTGCTTGATCCGCAGCTGCTGGCGGAAGTGAACAAGGTGAGCCACCGGCCTTACTATCCCGGTTTTTTCTTTGGGGAGCGGATCGGAATTTACACGACAAGTTCGGCGTATCTGCAAACCCATGATTTTGTCGGGACTGTGGAGGCCTATGACGAAAAGAGCGGCGAGGCTGTGGTCGGTGTGCGCAACTTCTTCCCCGCCGGGTCAAAGGTGGAGATTATTCAGCCTCGGGATGAGCTGGTAGAGGTTGATGTGAATACAATTGTGAACGCTGAGGATGGAGCGGCGCTAGAGGCGGCCCATGCCAATTACCGGGTCCGGATCAAAACACCTCCGGTGAGGCCCATGTCGATGCTGCGAATTCCCAAGGCCGATCTGGATCGAGCAGTACTGCACCGCCAAGGGTGACAGGGGACGGTGACCTGTCACCTTTTTTGCGTCTTTGGCTGCCGCCTGCACCACCATATTACCCCTTTCATCCAGCGGGAACGCACTCAGATCATGATTCAGCTCTCAAAAGTAGGTGAGCAGTGATGGATCAGACGAAGCTTGAAAAAAGTTTTCGTTCACTGGATCGCGCGTTTTTTGTCGACGACGAAATGAAACAATACGCCTGTCTGGATTTCCCCTTGCCGATTGGCTTTGGGCAGACGATCTCACAGCCCAGTCTTGTTCGGGAAATGACCAGGCTCCTGGCTCCGGAAGAGGACAGCAAGGTGCTGGAGATCGGCACTGGCTCAGGTTTTCAGACCGCTCTTCTTGCCATGCTAGCAGCCGAAGTCTACACCGTGGAAAGAATCGAGCGGCTGATGGAGAAGGCCAAACAGAGACTTAAAGCGCTGACCCTTACGAATATCTGCTATAAAGTCGGGGACGGGAGCAAGGGATGGCCGGAGCACGCCCCCTATGACAGAATCATGGTGACTGCGGCGGCGAGTGTTCTGCCGGATGAGCTGGTCGATCAGCTGGCGGTTGGCGGCAGGATGGTCATCCCGGTTGGCCCGCCGGATTTGCAGGAGTTGAAGCTTGTCACCAAGAAAAACAACGGCGAAGTGCATGTTGAAACAGTGGACATTGTTAAATTTGTTGAACTGAAGGGGAAGTATGGGTGGACAGAGGCGCAGCCATGACAGCAGCTTGGAGTGGGAAACATATTGACGCGCCAATCTCATGAACAGGAATGCGGCTATGAAACAGCAAAAAGAGCAAACAGTGAAACAAGGCGAAACCTACCGGATCGAGATCATCGACCTGGCACATGACGGCGAAGGTGTGGGCAGGGTTGATGGTTTTACCGTTTTTGTGCCCGAGGCCTTGCCTGGAGATGTGGTAGCAGCCAGGGTGATCTCTGTGAAGAAGACCTATGCCCGGGCTTTGATCGAAAAGATCTTGGTCAGATCAGGCCAGCGCATCATCCCTGCCTGCCCCAAGGCGGAATGGTGCGGAGGCTGTCAGCTGGCTCATATGGATTACTCGCATCAGTTGGCTTGGAAAGAGAAGCATGTGCGGGAAGCGCTGGCACGCCTCGGCAAGATTGAGGCCAAAGTGCTGCCGATTATTGGCATGGAAAACCCCGATGCGTACCGCAACAAAGCCCAATTTCCTGTAGGCGTGGCGGCGGGGAACCTGGCGATGGGTTTCTATCAGAAACGATCCCACCAGATCGTGGATACGGATTACTGCCGCATCCAGCATCCATTGATCAACAAAGGCATGCGGACAGTCAAACAGGCATTGATGGATCTGGGCATTGAACCTTACAATGAAACCGCTCACACCGGCACCGTCCGGCATGCAGTGTTTCGGGCAAGCTTCAGCAACAACACTTTGATGATTATCTTCGTCACCTGCGCTGATGATCTGCCGCAGCAGGATCAATTGATCGCCCGCTTGAGGAGTGAACTTTCCGAGCTTGCCAGTGTGTATCAGAACGTCAATCCCAAGGTTACCAATGTGATCTTCGGCCCCAAGAGCAAACTGCTTTGGGGTGAACCGTACATCGTGGATCAAATCGGGGAACTCAAGTTCGCCATTTCACCCCGGTCGTTCTTTCAAGTCAATCCGGTTCAAACCAAAATCTTGTACGATCTAGTCAAGAACGCCGCAGCCTTGACTGGCCGCGAAACGGTGTGGGACCTCTACTGCGGGATCGGCACGATAGGCCTGTACTTGGCCGCTGACGCCGCTCGAGTTGTCGGCGTCGAGTCAGTTGACGAGGCTGTGGCCGATGCCCACTGCAATGCTGAATTGAACGGTATTGATCATGCCCGCTTTTACGTGGGCAAGGCAGAGGAACTGGCGTCCTGGCTTTTGCAGGAGGGGCTGCACCCGGATGTCGTTGTTGTCGATCCGCCGCGTAAAGGCTGTGATCCAGGCTTGCTCGCTACCATCAAAACGGTTGAGGTGCCAAGACTTATCTATGTCTCATGCAACCCCGCCACCTTGGCCCGGGATTTGGCGATTCTCACCGAGTACGGCTATCAAGTGGAGTATGTGCAGCCGGTGGATATGTTCCCCGATACGGCGCATGTTGAGTGCGTCACATTGATGTCAAAGGTTGAGAAATAAAAAACTGAAAAGCTTGTAAATAAAGGGTTTCCAGACATTTAGCTTTTCTCCAGGCCGCTTTGCCGGATGTGGCAATGTCAGGAAACCCTCGTTTTTATTGATTTCGGGAACATATCAACTACCCTGAAATTTTGTAGTTGAGTTAACAGATTAGATAACCTCCATTTTTGCGGGGGGTTGAGGAAATAGGATAGATGTAATTGATTATATTATTGTTGATTTGTAGCAGTCTTAATGGTATGATATAAACTGTAAGCTATAAACTAATTGCTTAAAACATTACGCTTTAAGCTTAATTTGGAGGTGATAATGTGGCCGATGAAACTTTTGCAAGTTTTCTATTAAGAAAAAAAGAAGAAGCTAGGTTATCTAACACAAAACTGGCGCGTAATGCTAACATTTCGGCAGTATATCTTGGTGAAATAATTAATGGAAAGAAAATACCGCCAGATAAAAAAACACAATATGCACTAGCCGATGCGCTAAATCTTTCATATGAAGATAGAGTTATGTTTTTCAATTTGGCCGCATCTGAACGGGGAGAATTACCTGTTGACGTTTATGATTATTTACTTGATAATGATGATTTAATATCTGAGATACGAGAAAAGCAAACTGCAGAAAAGATTGGAGATAAATATGAAAAACGTTAAACCTATTAAAAAGGCAGTTGTGGCTAAAAGACACACTGCACAATACAGAATGCACAAATACTTTGCACGAAGACCATATAATGTCTTTCAAAACTTAATTAAGCATTATACTAACAAAGGTGATATTATACTTGATTGTTTTTGCGGTGGAGGAGTAACCGTTTTTGAAGCAGCCGCATTGGAAAGAAAAGTGATTGGAGTAGACATTAATCCTTTAGCTACATTTATTACAAGAATGCAAATGTTCAATGGTGACATAGATTTACTAAAAAAAGTGTATTCAGATTTTATTAAACAGGAGAAAAAGAAATACAATAATTGGTACTATATTAACTTTGGCGATGATGAAGGTGTATGTGAATGGATAGAGTGGGTATATCAAGTAATGTGCCCCAAATGTAGTAGTATATTTGCCTTAACAGAGGATAGAAAGATTCGTAATGGTTTGTTTTCATGTATAAATGAAAAATGTGAAGGACATGATGGACTTAAGCGTATAGAATGTTATCCTGCTGGTAGTAAACCTATAAGAGCAAGATATTTTTCAAAAAAGAAAAAAGAATTTATCGTACGTGAAATAACTTCTTTTGAACAACTATGTGATCATCGTGATTATGATGCTATAATTAGACAATTAAAGCATGTACCGAATTTTATTATTCCAATGGATTGGGATAGGCAACATGAAGATAAACTAAAAGAACGTGGGATTATTGAATATAAAGATCTTTTTACAGATAGAAATTATGCTATAAATTGTTGTATTTTCAACGATATCGTTAGTATGAAGAATGAGTTGCCATATGATATTTATGAAATGCTTTATTTCCTTTTTAGTTCATCGCTTCGATATACAAATAAAATGACTAGAGTTACGGATAATTGGGAAGGTGGTAAGCCAACGGCTATGGACAAGCATGCCTATTGGCTACCAAATCAATATGTTGAAACTAACGTAATAGATATTATTGAGAAACGCGCAAAAAGTATTTTGAGTGGAGTTAAGTACTCGAAAAAAATGCTACCTTTAATATGTAAAGAGGCAAAAGACTTTCAAGAGTTGCAACAAGAAGGTAGTTATCTTGTCATGAATAGAAGTTCAACCGATTTACCAATTCCGGACTGTTCTGTAGATACAATAATAACTGACCCACCCTATGGGAGTAATGTTCAATACGCAGAATTATCTGCAGTTTGGAATGCATGGTATAGTTTGTTTAGCGGGTTAAATGGCTACATTTTTAGAGATGAAGAAGCTGTAATGAATAGAAAAATTAAAGTTAAAGGTGCAAAAACAGAGTTAGATTATGAGGAGTTGTTGTATAGAATTTTCACTGAATGTTACAGAGTGTTGAAACCAAGTGGTTATTTAGTATTCACTTTTAACAACAAAAATATTAAAGTTTGGATTGCCATGATGAGAGCAGTTGCTAGAGCCGGGTTTTACTTACCTGAAGATGGAGTCCTATTTCAAGATTTCATTGAGTCATATAAAAACACAGCGCACCTAAGATATGCAGGTAATATCCATGGAGATTTTATATATTCATTTAGGAAAGGAGAAAACCCAGCAAAAGCAGATTTAAATGGCTATAATCTACAACAAATTATTGAGATAACTGTTGAGCAAACAATAAAAAACATATATAAAAGAAAGAAACAGTATAAAACGACAGAACTTTACCAAAAGATTTTTTCAAAATTGGTGGGAGTTTTGATGGCTTATATTACCGAGCATCTTGATAATGAAGATGAAATGCTAAGGGTTGAGCAATATTCTGACGACTATGTAGATACGGTCCTTAAAAAATATTTGGACTATAAAGATGGAAAATGGGTCCGAAAGGAGCAGTAATTTGTGAAGAAAATACTTGAACAGCAAAAAATTTACTATAATAACGAACTACAGGAATTTGTTTATGGTTTGGAATGCAAATATAAATTTCGCGACCTTACAAATAGATATCATAACCTGGTCAATTTTTCGGAAAATGCTGAAACACCTTTTCTTAATTGGTTTAGATATAGAGAAGGATTTTCAGGTAAATTAATTAAAGAACTTATTAAAGATTCCGGGGCCCAAAAGGATGAAATCATATTAGATCCATTTAGTGGTTCAGGTACTACGCCAGTGGTTGCTGTATTAAACGGATATAATGGCCTAGGTATTGATGTAAATCCCCTGTCAACTTTTATTGCAAATGTGAAAATGAGTAAATATTCACGCGATGAGCTTTGCATATGTAGGAATATGGCTAAAGATATACTGAACTTACCATCTCAATGCACGAACAGATTCGATGATATTCGGAAATATTTTACCGAAAAAAA
>Ga0208564_1000653_pt1 | contig 31494 bp, 26 predicted proteins | sample AD_UKC073_MetaG_FD_184439 | JGI IMG/M metagenome (GOLD analysis project Ga0208564, IMG submission 184439) | Active sludge microbial communities of municipal wastewater-treating anaerobic digesters from USA - AD_UKC073_MetaG (SPAdes) (version 2) | ecosystem: Engineered > Bioreactor > Anaerobic >... | reverse complement strand
CGGCGTGAAGGCGATCCCTGCCGACTGGCTGGAGCCACTGGAACTGCGCAACGTCATCACCGAATTGGCCGAAGACCTCTACGCCTTCAAGGATTGGGCGATCGGCGAGTACAGCGACAACGAAGAGCTGAACCAGCGGATCTGGCGGAAGTACCCGGGATTCTGAGATGACCACGGCACTGCTGGACCGGCTCACGCATCACTGCCATATTCTGGAAACCGGCAACGATAGTTTCCGGTTCAAGAACAGTTCCGCACGGTAATCACCACAGACAACCAGGAAGGAGAAGATCCCCAAGAACTTATCCACAACGTGAGCATCGAGTTCACGCAAAAAGATGGGGAAGATCGAGATGGAAATAGTGAGTCAGGTTTGCATGGAAATCAACAAAAGCCGTAGCTCAGGAAAATTTTACTGATTCGGCCAATGAGGTGAGGGAGTCCACCATGGTTCCAAGCAATACCCCCTGGGCTTCAGGCATTGGAGCCTGGGCCCAGGGGGTATTGCTTCACAAGCTGTCGCGTAATCTTGGACCATCAAGAGCTGTTCAGTTCTGAGCGTCACTAGGGGAAGGATCCCCACCACCGTACTGGGCACCGAGCATGACAATGCAATGATTTCAACGAAAAGTCTTTCAACGTTAGTGGTAGCGTGCACTAACTGAGACAGTTGCCAGGTTGATCCGGCTTGAACTCTCTAGAACATCCCATACCCATCCAGGAGCTTCCAGATCCCTTCAACTCAGCATGTTTGGTGAAAAGGGGGGGGGGGCACAAGGCAGCTTGGAAATTCAAGCTCTTATTTTTTGGTAGGAAGGATGGCAGTAGAGAAATAAAAATGCGCCTCGAGGGCGCATTTTTATTGACTATCTGGCGGAGCAGGCGGGATTCGAACCCGCGGTGGGCTATTAACCCACACACGCTTTCCAGGCGTGCGACTTAAACCACTCATCCACCGCTCCGAAGCCCATGATTGTAGCAGTGCCAGAGGGCGCTTTTGGTGTGGGTGCGCAGTTTTGTGAAAACTTCCTTGGGCGGGCTCAGCGTGGGGGCTGGCTGCTCTGCACCATCTTCATGGCCGATGCGATTAATGCCGACACCTCGCCCATGTTGCTGGGCACGATCAGCGTGGTGGTGGCGTCTGCGGCCACCTTGCCATAGGCTTCCACGGCTTTTTCGGCCACCTTGAGCTGCACCGCCTGCTCGCCGCCGGGCTGGCGGATGGCGGCGGCCACACGTTCGATGGCGTGGGCGGTGGCCTCGGCCACGGCGGTGATGGACGCAGCCTCGCCCTGGGCTTCGTTGATGGCGGCCTGCTTTTCGCCTTCCGAGCGGGCAATGAAGGCTTCGCGCTCGCCGGTGGCGATGTTGATCTGTTCCTGGCGCCGGCCTTCGGATGCGGCGATGAGCGCGCGCTTTTCACGCTCGGCCGTGATCTGCGCCTGCATGGCGTGCAGGATCTCCTTCGGGGGGGTCAGGTCCTTGATTTCGTAGCGCAACACCTTCACGCCCCAGTTCAGCGCGGCTTCGTCGATGGCCGCGACGATCTGGGCGTTGATGATGTCGCGTTCTTCAAAGGTCTTGTCCAGCTCCAGCTTGCCGATCACGCTACGCAGCGAGGTCTGCGCCAGCTGGGTCACGGCGGTGATGTAGTTCGACGAGCCGTAGCTGGCGCGCATCGGATCGGTCACCTGGAAGTACAGGATGCCGTCTACCTGCAGCTGCGTGTTGTCACGGGTGATGCAGACCTGGCTGGGCACGTCCAGCGGGATTTCCTTCAGGCTGTGTTTGTAGGCCACCCGGTCCACGAAGGGGATCAGAAAGTTCAGGCCCGGGGTGAGGGTGCCCTGGAACTTGCCCAGGCGCTCCACCACCCAGGCGTGCTGCTGGGGAACCACCTTGATCGACTGCGCGATAAAGACGATGGCGACCATCAGGACGACAACGGCGACAGTGATATCCATGCTTTCCTCCAGTTAGAAATAGCGTCCGGTCAGATACGGTCCACCAGCAGCCGGCTGCCGATGACTTCGGCCACGCGGTGTGCGCCCGGCTGCGGTGTTTCGCCGGGCCGGTGGAATACGGTCCACTGGGCGCCGCGGTAGCGGGTGGTGGCGGTGCCGTCCGGGTTCCAGGCTTCGACCTGCACCGTCTCGCCGATGTCCATGATGACGTCGCGGTTGGCTTCGGCGGGCGGCTCGGTGGGGCGGCCCTTGCGCGCAAAGTACCAGGCCACCACGGCACCGGCCCCCACTACCGCCACCGCCAGCAGCTGCAGAATCAGGGTGCCGCCCAGCATGGCCGTGAGGGCGCCGGCTGCCAGCGCTGCGGCCAGCATCAGAAAATGGAAGGTGCCCGTCATCAGCTGTGCCACCATGGCCAGCCCGGCCAGCACCCACCAGATCGTTGTCAGGGTCATATGCGCTCCTCCTGTGTGTCCTGCGCCACATTCTGGGTCAAAAAAGAGGGCGTACGCAGTCTGTTCACCTTTATTACTTACACTTCGCGCCTGTTTGTTTTTGCCTGGCCGGCGTCCCCGGCACGGAGATCCGCATGAAATTCCGCTTTCCCATCGTCATCATTGATGAAGACTTCCGGTCCGAGAACACCTCGGGCCTGGGTATCCGGGCCTTGGCCCAGGCGATCGAAAGCGAGGGTTTTGAAGTGCTGGGCGCCACCAGCTACGGTGACCTGTCGCAGTTCGCCCAGCAGCAAAGCCGCGCCAGCGCCTTTATCCTGTCGATCGACGACGAAGAGTTCAGCGCCGGCCCCGACCTCGACCCTGCGGTGTTGAACCTGCGCACCTTCATCGAGGAAGTGCGCCGCAAGAACCTGGATGTGCCGATCTATATCTATGGCGAGACCAAGACCTCGCGCCATATCCCCAACGACATCCTGCGCGAGCTGCATGGCTTCATCCACATGTTCGAGGACACCCCCGAATTTGTGGCGCGCCACATCATCCGCGAGGCCAAGAGCTATCTGGAAGGCGTGCAGCCGCCGTTCTTCAAGGCACTGCTCGACTACGCCGAAGACGGCTCCTACTCCTGGCACTGCCCTGGCCACTCGGGTGGCGTGGCCTTCCTGAAGAGCCCGGTGGGCCAGATGTTCCACCAGTTCTTTGGCGAGAACATGCTGCGCGCCGACGTCTGCAATGCGGTGGAAGAGCTGGGCCAGCTGCTCGACCACACCGGCCCCGTGGCCGAGAGCGAGCGCAACGCCGCACGTATCTTCAATGCCGACCACTGCTTCTTCGTGACCAACGGCACCAGCACCAGCAACAAGATGGTGTGGCACCACACCGTGGCGCCCGGCGACGTGGTGGTGGTGGACCGCAACTGCCACAAGTCCAATCTGCACGCGATCATCATGACCGGGGCCATTCCCGTGTTCCTGAAGCCCACGCGTAACCACTTCGGCATCATCGGCCCCATCCCGCGCAGCGAGTTCGACGTGGAGACCATCAAGGCCAAGATCCGCGCCAACCCGCTGCTGCAGCATGTGGACGCCGACACGGTCAAGCCCCGCATCCTGACCTTGACCCAGAGCACCTACGACGGCGTGGTCTACAACACCGAAACCATCAAGGAGGCGCTGGACGGCTATGTGGACACGCTGCACTTTGACGAGGCCTGGCTGCCGCACGCGGCCTTCCACCCGTTCTACGGCCCTTACCACGCCATGGGCAAGAAGCGCGCACGGCCCAAGGAGTCTCTGGTGTTCTCGACCCAGTCCACCCACAAGCTGCTGGCCGGCATCAGCCAGGCCAGCCATGTGCTGGTGCAGGACTCGGTGAACCGCAAGCTCGACCGGCACCTCTTCAACGAGGCCTACCTGATGCACACCTCCACCAGCCCGCAGTACGCCATCATCGCCAGCTGCGACGTGGCCGCTGCCATGATGGAGCCGCCCGGCGGCACCGCGCTGGTCGAGGAATCCATTCTGGAGGCGCTGGACTTCCGCCGTGCCATGCGCCAGGTCGAGGCCGAGTTCGGCGACAACGACTGGTGGTTCAAGGTCTGGGGCCCCGAGAAGTTGGCCGACGAAGGCATCGGCAATGCCGACGACTGGATCATCAAGGGTGAAGAGCGTGATGCGAAGTGGCACGGTTTCGGCACCCTGGCCGACGGCTTCAACATGCTGGACCCGATCAAGTCCACCATCGTCACCCCGGGCCTGGACATGGACGGCAAGTTCGCCGAGAGCGGCATCCCCGCCAGCATCGTCACCAAGTTCCTGGCCGAACACGGCGTGATCGTGGAGAAGACCGGCCTCTACAGCTTCTTCATCATGTTCACCATCGGCATCACCAAAGGCCGCTGGAACACGCTGCTCACCGCGCTGCAGCAGTTCAAGGACGACTACGAGAAGAACCAGCCCATGTGGCGCATCCTTCCGGAGTTCTGCCAGCAGCACAAACGCTACGAGCGCATGGGCCTGCGCGACCTGTGTCAGCATGTGCACAAGCTCTACGCGCAGTACGACATCGCCCGGTTGACCACCGAGATGTACCTGAGCGACCTGACCCCAGCCATGAAGCCCAGCGACGCCTACGCCCACATCGCCCACCGCAAGACCGAGCGTGTGGAGATCGACCAGCTCGAAGGCCGTATCACCACCAGTCTGATCACGCCATACCCCCCAGGTATCCCGCTGCTGATCCCGGGTGAGGTGTTCAACAAGAAGATCGTGGACTACCTGAAGTTCTCGCGCGAGTTCTCCAAGCTGTGCCCTGGCTTCGAGACCGACATCCACGGCCTCGTGGAAATCGAGGACGAGAACGGCAAGGTGCGTTACTACGCCGACTGTGTGGCCGACACAGAGCGCAACCAGCCACAGCCGCTGGCGCATGAGGGCAACCTCGTGCAAGTGGGCAGCGACGGCCCTTTCGGTCGGACTGTTTGAGCCGTTGGCTCGATTGACGCGCAAGCCCGGCGCCGCCGGGCTTTTTCATGGGGCGCGGTGTCGGTAGGTGGTGGGTGCTTAGCGCGGTGGCATGTCTTCGCGCACCCGCACAAAGCTGGCAAACCGCGGCAGGCCACTGTCGTGCCGCCCACGGAAGCGGTAGGTCACCCAACTGCCGATGGCAGGCGGGGCGCGGCGATCGGCATCGGTGAAGCCGCTGCCGAGCCTGAACTGCAGGCCCGTGGGCGTTTGTACCCACAAGGCCCCCATCTGCCCCGCATGGCGGCCCTTGCCGGGCACGTGCGACAGCACCTGGGCCTCTGCGTCCTCGAAGGGTTTGAGTTTCAGCAGGTCGTCGCTGCGGCCCGAGCGGTAGGGCGCGCTGCCCTTGTGCAGCATCAGGCCTTCACCTCCACCGCGCACCACGCGCTGCATCCAGGCTTGCAGCTGGGCGTCGGTCGCCACCCGCTGCTGCGGCACCGCTTGCACCCAGGGTTGGTGGATGCTGGCCACTACAGTCTGCAGTGCTGGCAGGCGCTCATCGAAAGTGCCCTGGTGCGCGGGCAGGTCAAACACCATGTAGCGCATCGCTCGCCAGGCGCTGTCATCCGGCGGTAGCTGCCGGCTCGGGGCGGTGGTGGACTGCGCGTGGCTGAAGCGCCCACGCCCGGCCCATAGCTCGCCGTCCATCGGGGTTTCGGGCCAGCCCTGGGTAAACCAGGCCGGTGCAGGGATGCGCTCGCCGCCACGCGTGATCAATGCCTTGCCATCCCAGTAGCCCCGCACACCGTCGTATTTCTCGCTGACCCAGTAGTCCGCCAGCGGCAGGCCAGGGCGGTACAGCTGGGCTAGCCACAGGGGCGGTGGTGCTGCCCATGCCCAGGCCGGCAACAAAAAGCCGCCACCCAGGAACAACAAGGTATGGCGGCGTAGCATGGATGCCCTTTGCTATTAAAGCTATTGCGCTATGCCAAGGTAGAACCTGGGCATGTGGCCAATTTCATGCATGAAATGCAGTTACGCAATGCTGTCGCGGCTGATGCCGCCGGTCTGGCTGAAGCCACCGTCCACGTACATGATCTCGGCGGTCACGCCGCTGGCCAGGTCGCTGAGCAGGAAGGCGGCGGCATTCCCCACGTCTTCGATCGTCACGTTGCGGCGCAGCGGCGAGGCGCTGGCAACGGTGCCCAGCAGCTTGCCGAAATCTTTGATGCCGCTGGCCGCCAGGGTCTTGATGGGACCGGCGCTGATGCCGTTGGCGCGCATGCCCTTGGGGCCCAGTGCTTCGGCCAGGTAACGCACGCTGGCTTCGAGGCTGGCCTTGGCCAGGCCCATGGTGTTGTAGTTGGGCACGGCACGCAGGGCGCCCAGGTAGCTCAGGGTCAGCACCGACGATTTCTCGTTCAGGTAGGGCAGGGCGACCTTGGCCAGCGCGGGGAAGCTGTAGGCGCTGATGTCGTGGGCGATGCGGAACGACTCGCGCGACAGGCCTTCGAGGAAGTCGCCGGCAATAGCCTCGCGCGGGGCAAAACCGATGCTGTGCACAAAGCCGTCGAACTTGGGCCAGGTGGTCGACAGGTCGGCGAACATCTTCTCGATCTGCTCGTCGCTGGCCACGTCGCAGTCAAACACTAGTGTCGAGCCGAACTCGGCGGCGAATTCGGTGATGCGGTCCTTGAAGCGGTCGCCCACGTAGCTGAAAGCCAGCTCGGCGCCCTGGGCGTGACAGGCCTTGGCGATGCCGTAGGCGATGGAACGGTTGGACAGCACGCCGGTGATCAGCAGCTTCTTGCCGGTGAGAAAACCCATTCTTGTTCTCCTGTTGGATGCGGGGGAATACGCGCGGTTGCAGGGGAGGGCAGCCGCGCATGTAGTGCAGAATTGTCGCATGCGCTTCTGGCTCTCTCTGCTGCTGACTGTGTGTGCCGTGCCGGCCTGGGCCGCCCATGGCTACGCCTTGTGGGGTGACCTCAAATACCCGCCGGGGTTTGACCATTTCGACTATGTGAACCCCCAGGCGCCCAAGGGCGGCGAACTGCGGCTGGTGAGCAACCTGCGTACCTCCACCTTCGACAAATACAACCCCTTCACCCTCAAAGGCAGCGCGCCGGCCTATTTGTCGGCGCTGCTGTTCGACAGCCTGCTCACCGGCTCGATGGACGAAACCGGTTCGGGCTATGGCCTGCTGAGTGAGGACGTGGTGGTGGCCCCCGATGGCCTGAGCGCCACCTTCCGCCTGCGGCCTGAAGCACGCTTCCACAATGGCGCCCCGGTGCTGGCTGCCGATGTGAAGCACAGCTTCGATACCCTGGTGGGCCCCTTCCCCGCGCCGGGCTACAAGACCCTGCTGGAGGATGTGGCCGGTGTGGACGTGCTGGACGAGCGCACCGTGCGCTTCCGCTTCAAGAAACCGAACCGCGAGCTGCCGCTGACCGTGGGTGGCCTGCCCATCTTCAGCCGCGCCTGGGGGCAGGGTAAACCGTTTGACCAGGTGGTGATGGACACCCCCATCGGCAGCGGCCCCTACAAAATCGGGCCGGTGCGCTTCGGCAAGGACATCACCTATGTGCGCGACCCGCATTACTGGGCACGCGACCTGGGGGTCAAGCGCGGCAGCAACAACTTCGACCGCATCACGGTGAAAATCTACAAGGACAACACTGCCCGGCTCGAAGCGCTGAAGGCGGGCGAGTTCGACCTGATGCGTTTCTTCTCGGCCGGCGACTGGGCGCGCCGGGTGACCGGCAAGAAGTTCGACTCCGGCGAGCTGGTCAAGGGCGAGTTCCAGCACAAGCTGCCTTCGGGCTTCCAGAGCTACGTGCTCAACCTGCGGCGCGACAAGTTCCAGGACCCGCGGGTGCGCGAGGCGCTGGGCTTGGCGATGGACTACGAGTGGATGAACCGCCAGATGTTCTATGGCGCCTACCAGCGGGTCAACGGCCTGTTCGGCAACACCGCCTGCGCGGCCAGTGGCGCCCCCAGCCCCGAAGAACTGGCGCTGATGGAGCCGCTGCGCAAACACATCCCGCCCGCAGCCTTTGGCACCATGACCACGCCGCCCCGCACCGACGGCGACCAGACCCTGCGCGGCAACCTGCGCCGGGCCCAGGCGCTGTTCAAAGAGGCTGGCTGGGAGGTGCGCGATGGCGCGCTGCGCAACGCCAAGGGCGAGCCCTTCGTTTTTGAATACCTGGAAAGCGGCGAAGGCCGCATGGCCACCACCGCGCCGTGGATCCGCAACCTGCAGAAGCTGGGCGTGCAGATGAACTTCCGTGCGGTGGACTTTGCGCTCTACCAGCAGCGCATGGACAAATTCGACTACGACATGATCTCGCTGGCCTACCAGGGCACCCACAACCCCGGCCAGGAGTTTGCCGACATGTTCGGCAGCAAGGCCGCTGGCGTCGAGGGCTCGGGCAACTACCCCGGCCTGCAGAACCCGGCGGTGGACGCACTTATCACCCGCATGACCAGCGCCCGCACCAAGGAAGAGCTGCTGCCCGCCTGCCGCGCGCTGGAACGTGTCATCGCCCACAGCCATGTGCTGATTCCGCAGTGGACGGCCGGCACGCACCGCATGGCCTATAGCGCCAAGCGCTTGGCGAAGCCGGAAGGCGACATGCCTCCTTACGCCCAAGGCGAAGGCTGGGTCATGGACACCTGGTGGTCGAAATAGGAGCCCACTGATGCTGGCCTACATCCTCAAACGCCTGCTGCTCATGGTGCCCACGTTGTTCGGCGTGCTGCTGCTCACCTTTGTGGTGGTGCAGTTTGTGCCCGGTGGCCCGGTGGAGCAGTACCTGGCAGAGGCCCGCGCGGGTGCCGGCACGGGGGCCGAAGGCGGCGTGGCCTACCGGGGCGGGCAGGGCGTGGACCCGAAGCGCATCGAGCAGATCAAGGCGCTGTATGGCTTCGACAAGCCGGCCCATGAGCGTTTCTTCCAGATGCTGGGCCAGTTCGCCCGCTTCGACCTGGGACAGAGCTTCTTCCAGAACAAGAGCGTGGCCTCGCTGATCTGGGAGAAGCTGCCCGTGTCCATCAGCCTGGGCCTGTGGACCTTCTTCATCAGCTACCTCATCGCCGTGCCGCTGGGCGTGGCCAAGGCGGTGCGGGCCGGCTCGCGTTTTGACCTCATCACCACGCTGCTGGTGCTGGTGGGCTACGCCATTCCGGGCTTTGTGCTGGGCGTGGCGCTGCTGGTCATCTTTGGCGGGCAGCTGCAATGGTTCCCGCTGAGGGGGCTCACCTCCAGCAACTGGGACGAACTCAGCTGGGGCACCCGCATCGTGGATTACCTGTGGCACATCACCCTGCCAGTCACCGCCATGGTGCTTGGCAGTTTCGCGGTGACGGCCATGCTGACCAAGAACTCCTTTCTCGAAGAAATCCGCAAGCAATATGTGCTGACCGCCCGCGCCAAAGGCCTGGGCGAGCGCCAAGTGCTCTGGGGCCATGTGATGCGCAACGCGCTCATTCCCATCATCACCGGCTTTCCGGCTGCCTTCATCGGGGCGTTCTTTGCGGGTTCGCTGCTGATCGAAACCCTGTTCTCGCTCGACGGCCTGGGCCTGCTGAGCTACGAGAGCGTGATCCGGCGCGACTATCCCGTGGTGCTGGGCACGCTCTACCTGTTCACGTTGATCGGGCTGGTGACCAAACTGGTGTCAGACCTGTCGTATGTGTGGGTGGACCCGCGGGTGAAATTTGACTAGATGGACAAGTTATCCAGATAATATGTCCATCTTCAATAGTGTCGAAGGAGTCCCCATGACCTGGAACATCGCCAGCGCCAAGCAGCAGTTCTCGGAGGTGGTGCGCCTCACCGCCGAGGAGCCGCAGGCTATTTACAACCGCGACAAGCCGGTGGCGGTGCTTGTATCGGCCGAGGATTTCGAGGAATTTAAGCAATGGAAGGCCCAGCGTGCGCAGCCATCGTTGCTGGAGCTGTTCGCCAAAATGCGCGCAGCCCTGATTGAAGAGGGCTTCGACGACGGTCTGGACCTGCCGCCGCGCACCGACCGCTACAACCCGATGGTGGACGACCCGCATTACTGGGACGAGCCCAGTGCACCTGAAGCCAAGGCGGGCCGCTGACCGTGTACCTCATCGACACCAACATCGTGAGCGAACTCATGCGCCCCTTGCCTGATGCCGCCGTGCTGCGTTGGATTGACCGCAGCGCACAGTTCACGCAGCAGCTGGCGCTGTCGGTGGTGACTGTCGATGAAATCATTTTTGGCCTGGCGCGTAAGCCGCGCAAGGCGGGCTCGGCGTTTTTCGACGATTTTGTGGCCACCAGCCGTGTGCTGGATGCGACCGAAACAGTCGCTCGCCGCGCAGGGGAGATGCGCGGCCTGCTGGCTACGCGTGGCCAGGTGCGCAGCCAGGCCGACATGCTCATAGCCGCCACCGCCCAAATACATGCGCTCACCCTGGTCACCCGCAATGTGCGCGACTTCGATGGCTGCGGCATCGCCGTGCTGAACCCTTTCGACGCATGAAGCCAGCAGCCACCGCGTCCCTTTCCCCGTCCCGCCGCGCCTGGCAGCGCTTCAAGCGCAACCGCCTGGGCTTCTGGAGCCTGGTGGCTTTCAGCGTGCTGGTGTTGCTCAGTTTGGCGGCCGAGCTGCTGTCCAACGAAAAGCCGCTGCTGGTGCACTACGAGGGCGCCATTTACACGCCGATGTGGAAGGACTACCCCGAAACCACTTTCGGCGGCGACTTCCTCACCCCCACCGATTACCTCGACCCCTTCATCCAGGAACGCCTGGCGCGCCCCGGCAACTGGGCGGTGCACGCACCCAACCCCTACGGCCCCAAAACGCTGAACTACTTCGCCAAGGCGCCCAACCCGTCCGCCCCCTCGCGCGACAACTGGCTGGGCACTGACGACCGAGGCCGCGACCTGCTGGCCCAGCTGATCTATGGCTTCCGGGTGAGTGTGCTGTTTGCGCTGGCGCTCACCATCACCGGCACGCTGCTGGGTGTGGTCACCGGCGCCATCCAGGGCTACTTTGGCGGCAAGACCGACCTTGCCTTCCAGCGCTTCATCGAGATCTGGGGCTCCATGCCCGAGCTGTATTTGCTCATCATCTTCAGCGCCGTGTTCGCGCCCAGCGTGGCGCTGCTGCTGGTGCTGCTGAGCCTGTTCGGCTGGATGGGGCTGTCGGACTATGTGCGTGCCGAATTCCTGCGCAACCGCCAGCTCGACTATGTGAAAGCCGCCCGCGCCCTGGGCGTGGGCAACGTCCAGATCATGTGGCGCCACATCCTGCCCAACAGCCTGACCCCGGTGGTCACCTTTCTGCCCTTTCGCATGAGCGCCGCCATCCTGGCCCTGACCTCGCTCGACTTTCTGGGCCTGGGCGTGCCGCCGGGCACCCCCAGCCTGGGTGAGCTGCTGGCGCAGGGCAAGAACAACATCGACGCCTGGTGGATTTCGCTGTCCACCTTTGCGGTGCTGGTGGTCACGCTGCTGCTGCTGACCTTCATGGGCGACGCGCTGCGCGATGCGCTGGATCCCCGAAAGGCCGACGCATGAAGCCCTTACTGGATGTGCAGGACCTGCGCGTCGCCTTTGGCGACAAGGAAGTGGTGCACGGCATCAGCTTCCAGATCGCGCAGGGGGAGAAGCTCGCGCTGGTGGGCGAGTCTGGCTCGGGTAAAACCATCAGTGCACTGGCCCTGCTGCGCCTGGTGGAAGGCGGCACCCTGGGTGGTTCTGTGCATCTTTCAGGCCCCACGCCCAGCACCGGTGATCGCAACCTGCTCTCATTTCCAGAGCGCGACATGCGTGCCATCCGCGGGCAGGACATCGCCATGATCTTCCAGGAGCCGATGACGGCCCTGAACCCCCTGATCACCGTGGGCCGGCAGATCGCCGAAGTGCTACAGCTCAAGAAGGGCCTGACCCGCGCCGAGGCTGCCCAGGAATCCGTGCGCCTGCTGGCACAGACCGGCATCCCCGAGCCCGAGCGCCGCGCCCAGGCCTACCCCTACCAGCTGTCTGGCGGCCAGCGCCAGCGCGCCATGATCGCCATGGCCCTGGCCTGCAGCCCGCGCCTGCTGCTGGCCGATGAGCCCACCACCGCACTCGACGTCACCCTGCGCGGCCAGATCCTCGACCTGCTCGACGACCTGCGCCAGCAGAACGGCATGGCCGTGCTGATGATCACCCACGACCTGAACCTGGTGCGCCGCTTCGCCGACCGGGTCATCGTGATGGAAAACGGCCATATCGTGGAGCAGGGGCCCGTGGCCGAGGTGTTTGCCCATCCGCAGCACGCCTATACGAAAAAGCTCATCGACAGCCGCCCCGTTCGGGATGTGGTCGAACAGCCCGTGAACCCATCCCAGGCCACCCCCATGCTGCAGGCGCAAGGCCTGCGTGTGGGCTACCCCGTGCCGCTGGGTGGGGTGAAAGGCTGGTTCCGCAAGGGCGAATTCGTGGCCGTGCAGGGCGCTGACTTCACCCTGCCGCCTGGCCAGACGCTGGGCGTGGTGGGTGAGTCCGGCTCGGGCAAGTCCACCCTGGCGCTGGCCGCGCTGGGCCTGCTGCCGCATGGCGGCACGCTGCGCGTCCTGGGGCAGGGCTGGGCCGGCAACAGCCTGCAGAACACCCCCGCCAACCAAGCCCTGCGCCGCGTGGTGCAGGTGGTGTTTCAAGACCCGTTCTCGTCGCTCTCGCCGCGGCTCACCGTCGAAGAAATCGTGGGTGAAGGCCTCAAGGTGCACCAGCCCGGCCTGACCACTGCCCAGCGGCGCGAGCAGGTGCTCGCCGCGCTGGCAGAAGTGGGCCTCACCGAAGCCCAGTTCCCCGGCCTGCTCGAGCGTTACCCCCATGCCTTCTCGGGTGGCCAGCGCCAGCGCCTGGCCATCGCCCGTGCGCTCATCGTGCAGCCCCAGGTGCTGGTGCTCGACGAACCCACCAGCGCACTCGACGTCACCATCCAGAAGCAGGTGCTGGTGCTGCTGCAGCGCCTGCAGCGCGACAAGGGCCTGGCCTACCTGCTCATCACCCACGACGTGGATGTCATCCGCGCCATGGCCCACCAGGTGCTGGTGATGAAAGACGGCACCATCGTCGAAGCCGGCCCCGTGCACCAGGTGCTGGATGCGCCGCAGCATCCGTATACCCAGCGGTTGCTGGCGGCTACGCTGGCCTGAATCTGACAGGGAAACTGGCTGCATGCGGAGGATTTTCCTCGGCATGCAGCTATCAAAAGTGAAGTAATTCACTGCAGTGTCCGGTATATGGTCCAGCACGGTCGGCAGGCGCCCATTCGCCGGTAATATGGTCCGCATATCCTGCGTGGAGGAGTAAGAGATATGCATCCAACCCAACATTCTCGGTGCACCACCATTCTGCTGGCTCTGCTGGGCATGGCTGCTGGTGGCCAGGCCCAGACCGTGCCCGTTGCCACCCAGTTTGTCGATTCACAAGACGGCATCGGCCATATGCTGGTCGTGCCTTACTACACGGTGCAAGGCGGTAATGCCACGCTGCTCAACATCACCAACAGCGATAAGGTGAATGGCAAGGCGGTGAAGCTGCGGTTTCGCGGTGCATCGAATGCCGACGATGTTTTTAACTTTACGCTGTTCCTCTCGCCCGGCGATGTGTGGGCTGCCGAGATCAGCCAGAACCCCGCCACCGGACTCGCGCGGCTCTCCACACCGGACGACTCCTGTACCTTGCCCACCAGTGTCAACCGTGACTTCAACACGGCCCGATTGAACCCTGCATCCGATGTGGCCAACGAAAGCCGCGAGGGCTATATCGACATCATCACCATGGCTGACATGGTGCCGGGCACAGCGGTGTACACAGCCACCACCCATGTCGATGGCAAGCTTCCAGCTCCTTGCAGTCAGGGCGCACCCGCGCCTACTGCGCTGCAGGCGCTGCTGAGCGCGGCCGGCATCAGCGCCGCTGGCTTCAGTGCGCCTACCACCGGCTTGTTTGCCAACTGGTCCATCTTCAACGTGGCGGATGCCACCTCGTGGGCTGGTGCAGCCACCGCCATCGTGGCGGTGGACAGTCAGGGGTTGTCCGGTAAGGGCAGGGTGGTGGTGTTTCCGCAGGCTGCAGGCGCGCTGGAAAACGTGGTGGGCAATCTGACCAGCGACCCGTTACTGCGAAGTGGGGCCATTGCCACGCAGCCATTTGACTTGCCCGATCTTTCCACGCCTTACCTGGATGGCATTACACCGCTACAACAGGCATCCATGTTGTCGAGTGCCTGGGCCAAGAGCAGCGTGCGCAATGAGTACTTCATCGATAAGGGCGTGCAGGCTGCAACGGATTGGTTAATGACCTTGCCGACACGTCGTTACAGCGTGGCCGTGGACTATACGAAGAACCAGCCCGTATATACGTCGCTGCCCAAGGCACATATCAGTGCAGCCAACATCACATTTCTGCCCCATCGAGGTTTTGGGTTCGTTGGTGCGTGCGTTTTCGGAACCTCGGACCAGTACTGGAATCGATCCAGCGAAATGATGACCGATGATTTCGTCACGATGCCGCTTATTGGTGAGCGGGAGATGGTTTTATGTGGGGCGGTGTCTGTATGGAGCATCAACGCAAAGGCTGGCTTGGCGAATTCTGTGCTCGCAAGCACGGTAGTCCATAACAGCAGGGCCCTGGCTTATGAAACTCCAGCGGGCTGGGCCGAAGTCCAAACCCCCGGCCTCAGCAACGCAGGCTTGCCCCTCATCGGCGCCGCCTTCGCCAAAGCCACCAGCACCAACATCGGCGCGGGCGTGTCGGGCAACTTCGGCCTGACCTGGCCGCACCGCTATACCCGCCCAAGTGTGGGTGCGCAGTGAGTAGTTGAAAGCACACAGCATGAAAAAAACCAGATTCGCCTGGGTCGCCGCAGCCCTGTTCAGCGGTGTAGCCCAGGCCGCACCCGCCACCCAGTTCAAAGAAGCGTTCGACGGCATCGGCCACATGCTGGTGGTGCCGTACTACACGGTGCAGTCCGGCAACGCGACATTGCTGAACATCGTCAACACCGACCAGCTCCATGGCAAGGCAGTCAAAGTGCGCTTCCGTGGGGCGTCCAATGCCGACGACGTATTCAATTTCACGCTCTTCCTGTCGCCCGGCGACGTATGGGCGGCCGAAGTCAGCCAGAACCCCGCCACCGGTCTGGCACGCTTGTCCACCCCCGACAACTCGTGCACATTGCCCACCCAGGTAGGTGCGGACTTCAACACCGCCCGCCTGAACCCCAGTGCAGATCTGCCCAATGAGACGCGGGAGGGCTACGTCGAGATCATCACCCTGGCCGACCTGGTGCCGGGCACGGCGGTGTACACCGCCACCAAACATGCCAAGGGTGTGCCGCCTGCCAACTGCAGCCAAGGGGCCGCCGTGCCCGTAGCGCTGCAGGCACTGGGCACGGTGGACGGCATCCAGGCGGCGGGCCTGGGCGCGCCTACTACCGGGTTGTTTGCGAACTGGTCCATCTTTAATGTGGCCGAGGCCACCTCCTGGTCGGGCAAGGCCAATGCCATCGTGGCGGTGGATGGCGACAGCAAGCCAGGGGCAGGGCAGATGGTGATGTTTCCGCAGAATGGGGATGTGCCCGCAAACGCTACCAGCGATGTCACGGCCGACCCCTTGCTGCGCTCGGGCGCGGTGGCCATTCGCCACTCCGACCTGCCGGATTTGTCCACGCCCAGCATCGGGCAGACGACGCCGGCGCAGCAGGCTGCGCTGTTGTCGGGGGTGCTGGCCAAGGCATCGGTGCAGAACGAATTTTTCACTGACGACCGGGTACAGGCGCAGACGGATTGGGTGTTTAGCCTGCCTACCCGGCGTTACAGCGTGGCGCTGAACTACGCCACCGGGCTGCGGGAGTTCACGGTGCTGTCGCCGGCGTATTTCAATGACGGAAATACCCTTTTGGAAGGTAGTCCGGCGGCCAGAAAGGTCTGCCACGCTATGTCCACGGCCCTATTCCGTGATCGTTCAGAGCAACTGAAAGACCTCAACGATCCAGATACGGCCTGGTGGTGGGGGCCTTACGGGCCGTTTGGCCTCGTTTCCCGCATGTGCGGCTCCGTGTTTGTGATGAGCATCAATGCAGGCGACGAATTTTGGCCGTCATCTCTCGCAGGCGCCACATCGCGGAAAAATATTGAGGTGGGTTACGTGGATGGCTGGGGTGAAATGTCGTTCACGGGCGTCAACCCAGCCGGCATCCCCCTGGTGGGCACCGCCTTTTCCAAAGCCGCCAGCACCAATATCGGCGCAGGCATCTCCGGCAACTTTGGCCTGGCCTGGGAACACCGCTACACCCGCCCGGGGGAGGTGGTGCGCTGACGGGGCAATTTCATATGCAATAACAACCCCATGCCCAGGTTTTATATGGGCATATAGCTATCAAATTTGAGGAGAACAGCCATGCAGAAATCCACCATCGCCTGGGCCGTATCAGCCTTGCTGAGCAGCGCAGCCCAGGCCGCGCCCGCCACGCAGTTCAAGGAAGCCTTCGACGGCATTGGCCATATGCTGGTGGTGCCGTACTACACCGTGCAGTCGGGCAACGCCACGCTGCTGAACATCGTCAACACCGACAAGACGAATGGCAAGGCGGTGAAGCTGCGCTTCCGCGGGGCGGCCAATGCCGACACTTTGTTTGACTTCACCTTGTTCCTGTCGCCCGGCGACGTGTGGGCGGCCGAGGTCAGCCAGAACCCGGCCACCGGCCTGGCACGGCTCTACACGCCCGACAACTCCTGCACGCTGCCAACCCAGGTCAACGGGGACTTCAATACGGCCCGTACCAATCCGCAGGCGGACAGGCCGAATGAAACCCGCGAAGGCTACATCGACATCATCACCATGGCCGACGTGCTGCCCGGCACGGCCGTGTACACCGCGACCAAACATGTGAAAGGGGCACCTCCCATCCGGTGCAGCGAGGGGGTGGTGGTTCCTGTCGCGCTGCGCTCCTTGCAGACGGAAGCGGGTATCGCTGCCGCCGGGTTTGGCGCGCCCACCACCGGGCTGTTTGCCAACTGGTCCATTTTCAATGTGCCCGAGGCCACCTCCTGGTCGGGCAAGGCCACCGCCATTGCAGCCGTGGCGGCTGACGGCAAGCCGGGGGCCGGCAACGTAGTGATGAAGCCGCAGACCAGCGATGTGCCACCGGGGGCGGCCCATGACCTGACGGCAGACCCGCTGCTGCGCTCGGGTGCGGTGCAACTGGTGCAGTCGGACCTGCCTGACCTGTCCACGCCCTATATCGGGTCGATCACACCGGCGCAGCAGGCGGCGCAACTGTCTGGCGTGCTGGCCAAGACCGGCTTGAAGAACGAATATTTCACCGACGACCGGGTGCAGGCCCAGACGGACTGGGTGTTCAGCATGCCCATGCGGCGCTACAGCGTGGCCTTGAATCCAGCCATGCTGTTGCCGGAGTACACAGTGCTTTCGCCGGAATATGTCCATGCAGCCAATAGCTTTGTGCAGGGCAGCGCGGCCACCAAAAAGGTCTGCACGACAGTGCCTGACTATGGATTCTGGGATCGTTCAGAGTATTACCTCGACCACGACGCCAGTAGTGAGGACGTGGAGCTTGGAGTCGGCATTCCAATGCCGAGATACCGTCATTTCTGCGGAGCGGTATCGGTGTGGAGCATCAATGCCGGGGATGAATTCGCACTGTCCTCACTTGCTGCCAGAGTGTCACGCTCCAACCTTGAAATTGGCTACCGAGATGGCTGGGGCCATATTGCTATGCCATCCATCAATGGGGCGGGCACTCCGCTGATAGGCGCCGCCTTTTCCAGAGCCACCAGCACCAATATCGGCAACAACATCTCCGGTAACTTCGGCCTTGCCTGGGAGCACCGCTATGTGCGCCCCGGCGATGTGATTCCCTGATGGATTGAGATTTCAGATGAAAATAGCCTTATGCCCAGCATTTACCTAGGCATAAAGCTATCAAATTTGAATCCCTAAGGCTGCTGGAGCGCTACCGGCTGCCGTATCTGCACTGGTCTTTTTCTCGCAAACTGCCTCTGGTATGTATTTGACGTGCGGGCTAAAGTTCAGCCCGAGTTCTCACGTTTCGCCCTACAAAACCATATCCCCCATGCCCTGCCTGCGTCTGCTGATGGTGTTACTGCTGCTGGCCGTGCCACCGTGGCTCCATGCCGCCCCCCCCGAATCTGTGCCCACTGCCGACGACATGGCGCCGCGTGTGCTGGCCTGTGTGGCCTGCCATGGCCGCGAGGGCAGGGCCACCAACCAGGGCTACTTTCCGCGCATCGCGGGCAAGCCGGCAGGCTACCTCTACAACCAGCTGCGCAACTTCCGCGACGGACGGCGCAGCTACCCGGCCATGAACGGGCTGCTGGAGTACCTGAGCGACGACTACCTGATGGAGATGGCCAGCTATTTCTCGCGCATGGATGTGCCTTACCCCGCGCCGCAAACCCACAATGCCGCCCCGGCCGTGCTGGAGCGCGGGCGCCAGCTGGTGCAGCAGGGTGATGCCGCGCAGGGTGTGCCGGCCTGCGTGGCCTGCCACGGCACGGCGCTGACGGGAGTGCAAAAGGCCATCCCCGGGCTGGTGGGGCTGCCGCGTGACTACCTCAACGCCCAACTGGGCGCCTGGCAGGCGGGCCAGCGGCATGCGCATGCACCCGACTGCATGGCTGACATTGCGCGGCGGCTGGCGCCGGCGGACGTGGCTGCGGTGTCCACCTGGTTGTCGTCGCAGCCGGTGGCGGGCGGCGGCAAGCCAGCCGCCCAGCCGCCCGGGCTGCTGCCGCTGGCCTGCGGCGGGCTGGAAGGGGGGCTCCGGTGAGCGCCGCAACCCGTTTGCCACGGTGCTGGCCGTGGGTTCTTGGCGCAGTACTGCTGGCGATGGCCCTGGCCGCAGCCTTGGTCTGGATGCTGAACCTGCGCGGCGAAGCGCCTGTCTCGGACGTGCTGCCACAGGCTACTGCCAGCGCCCAGACGGTGGAGCGTGGGCAGTACCTGGCCCGGGTGGGCAACTGCATGTCCTGCCACACCGCCAAGGGCGGCGCGCCCTATGCGGGTGGGCGGGGCATCCAGACGCCGTTCGGCACGGTGTTCACCTCCAACCTCACGCCGGACGACGAAACCGGCCTGGGCCGCTGGTCTGCCGACCATTTCTGGCGCGCCATGCACCACGGCCGTTCGCGCGACGGGCGGCTGCTGTACCCGGCGTTTCCCTACACCGAATACACCCAGGTGAGCCGCGAAGACGCCGACGCCATCTACGCCTTTCTCCGCAGCCTGCCGCCGGTAAAGCAGGCCGCACCGGCGCATGCGCTGGGGTTTCCGTACAGCAGCCAGGGCGCGTTGGCGGTGTGGCGGGCGATGTTCTTCACACCGGGCGCCACACCCACACCCAAGCCGGTGTCGGCGGAATGGGCGCGGGGCGAATACCTGGTGCGGGGCCTGGGCCACTGCGCAGCCTGCCACAGCCCGCGCAACGCCTGGGGCGCCACACGCGGCGGCAACGATCTGCAGGGCGGCCTGTTGCCGCTGCAGCAGTGGTACGCGCCAGCGCTGACCTCGGCGGCCGAAGCCGGTGTGGCCCATTGGAAAACCGAAGACGTGGTGGCGCTGCTGCGCACCGGCCAGGCGCCAGCGCAACAGGCTTCGGTGTCGGGGCCGATGGCGGATGTGGTGTTCAACAGCACCCAGCACCTGACGGACACAGATGCCCGGGCCATAGCGGTCTATCTGCAAGCCTTGCCGCAGCAGGCCGCGCCCGCAGGTGAGGCTCGGCCTGTTGTGGCGCCCGCAGAAACGCTGCACCTGGGCGCCAGGGTGTATGAGCAGCAGTGCGCGCAGTGCCATGGCGCGCAAGGGCAGGGCAGTCCCGGCGCCTTCCCTGCGCTGGCAGGTAACCGTGCCGTACTGCTGAGTGAGCCCGACAACCTGGTGCAGTTGGTGTTGCACGGGGGCTACGCCCCGGCCACCGCCGGCAACCCCCGGCCGCATGGCATGCCACCCTTCCTGCATGTGCTGGCGGATGCCGAGGTGGCGGCGGTGCTGACGTATGTACGGGGTTCCTGGGGCAATGGCGCGGCGCCCGTGAGCGCCATGGACGTTTACCAGCGGCGCGAAGCACGGCGCTGAACCGGCGTTCAAATCCGCTTACCATGGCCGTCTTTGGTGGAGAAGGTTGGAATGCCGCGTGAGTCGCAGTGGTGGGTGGTGTGCCTGTGTGCCGGCTGGTGCGGCGTATGCCGTGAGTACCGGCCGCTGTTTGACGCACTGGCGGCGCAGCATCCCGGCATCCGGTTCCTGTGGGTGGATGTGGAAGACGAAGCCGATGTGGTGGTTGACCTGGACATCGAGACCTTCCCCACGCTGCTGATCGCAGATGGGGCCGGCCCGCGCTTCTTCTCGCCCCTGGCGCCCCATACCGCGGTGCTGGACCGCCTGATCGAGAGCCTGCGCGAACAGGCGCGGGCTGGACAGCATGCGGTGCTGGACGCCGAGGTGCAGGCCTTGTGGCGCGCCATCTACGCCAAGCTGGCATGAATTTGGCTATCAACATGACCTAATATGGCGTTTTGCAGGGCATGGTGCATTGCAAAACAAGGTGTTGGAGGCTATAATTGGCGGCTTCACGACCAAACGGGCGGGTACTTACCGCCCGTTTTTTTTGGTCGATCGTTTTTGGCCCTCTGGAACAAGGCGGCCATCAACCCTTCATTTTTTGGCGAAAGAATCCGAACTTAACGTGGCGCTGCAACAGATAGTCGAACAAACCGTGGCCGGGCTGGGTTACGACCTGGTGGAGATTGATCGCTCCGCCGGTGGGCTGTTGCGCATCACGATCGACATGCCCTGGGATGCCGGGCAGGCCGAAGAACGGTTCGTGAACGTGGAAGACTGCGAAAAAGTCACCCGCCAGCTGCAGTTTGCCCTGGAGGTGGAGGCCGTTGAATACAAGCGGCTGGAAGTCTCCTCGCCAGGTATCGACCGCCCCTTGCGCGGCGAGCAGGATTTTGTGCGTTTCACGGGCGAGATGATCGACATCACGCTGAAGGCCCCGATGGGTGCGGCAGCGCAGGGCCAGGTCAGTGCCAACCGCAAGAAGTTTCGTGGCCGTCTGGAGCGGGCCGAGGCGGTGCTTGTGGATGGCGTCGAAGGCGTCGCCGGTTGGCAGATTGTCTGGAGTGATGCGCCCGAGCCCAAGCCGGGCCAGCGGGTGAGCAAGAAGCGCGCGCCGGTGCCGTTGCAGGTGCTGGGCTTCACGCTGGACGAGTTGCGCGATGCGCGGCTGGCCCCACTTGTGGATTTCAAGGGGCGCAAGCCCTCGGGTGCCCCGCCAGAGACGTGATGGCGCCATGCGCTAGCTGGGTCTGGTTGGGGTATCGGTATGGGGCTGCTGGATGACAGCCCTCAATGGATTTTGGGAATAGGAGAGTCGAGGCATGAACCGCGAATTGCTGATGCTGGTGGAAGCCATCTCGCGCGAGAAGAACGTTGAGCGCGATGTGGTGTTTGGTGCAGTGGAGTCGGCCCTGGCACAGGCGACCAAGAAGCTGTACGAAGGCGAAGTGGATATCCGCGTGGCGATCGACCGTGATACGGGCGTGTACGAGACATTCCGCCGCTGGCTGGTGGTGGCCGACGATGCTGGCCTGCAAAATCCCGACGCCGAAGAGCTGCTGATGGATGCCCAGGACCGTATCGCCGACATCGAGGTGGGCGAGTACATCGAGGAAAGTGTCGAGTCCGTGCCCATCGGTCGTATCGGCGCCATGGCCGCCAAGCAGGTCATCCTGCAGAAGATTCGTGATGCCGAGCGCGAAATGCTGCTGAACGACTTCATGTCGCGGGGCGAAAAGATCTTCACCGGCACCTTCAAGCGGATGGACAAGGGCGACATCATTGTCGAGTCCGGTCGTGTCGAGGGCCGCCTGCGCCGCAGCGAGATGATCCCCAAGGAAAACCTGCGCAGCGGTGACCGTGTGCGCGCCATGATCATGGAGGTGGACCTGACGCTGCGCGGCGCGCCCATCATCCTGTCGCGTTCGGCACCCGAGTTCATGGTCGAGCTGTTCCGTAACGAAGTGCCCGAAATCGAGCAGGGTCTGTTGGAAATCAAGAGCTGTGCCCGCGACCCCGGCAGCCGCGCCAAGATCGCCGTGCTGAGCCACGATAAGCGGGTTGACCCCATCGGCACCTGTGTGGGTGTCCGTGGTACCCGCGTGAACGCCGTGACCAACGAGCTGGCTGGCGAGCGTGTGGACATCGTGCTGTGGTCGGAAGACCCCGCCCAGTTCGTGATTGGTGCGCTGGCACCCGCCAACGTGTCGTCCATCGTGGTGGATGAAGAAAAACATGCCATGGACGTGGTGGTGGACGAGGAAAACCTCGCCATCGCCATCGGCCGGGGCGGCCAGAATGTGCGTCTGGCTTCCGACCTGACCGGCTGGAAGATCAACATCATGGATGCTGCCGAGTCGGCCCAGAAGCAGGCCACCGAGACCGACAGCAGCCGCAAGCTGTTCATGGAAAAGCTGGATGTGGACGAGGAAATCGCCGACATCCTGATCTCCGAAGGGTTTACCAGCCTGGAAGAAGTGGCCTATGTGCCGCTGCAGGAAATGCTGGAGATCGAAAGCTTCGACGAAGACACCGTGAACGAGCTGCGCTCGCGTGCCAAGGACGCCTTGCTGACGATGGAAATCGCCCGCGAGGAATCCGTGGACTCGGTATCGCAGAACCTGCGCGACCTGGAGGGCGTAACGCCCGAGATTCTGGAAAAACTGGTTGCCGGTGGTATCCAGACCCGCGACGACCTGGCCGATCTGGCCATCGATGAATTGACCGATTTGACTGGCCAGACTGCGGATGAGGCCAGGGCTCTCATCATGAAGGCGCGCGAACATTGGTTCGCGGGCCAAGAGTAATGTGATGGAGGCACGCACACCATATGACAAGTACTACAGTCGCCGAGTTCGCCAACGAACTCAAGAAGTCTCCTGATACCCTTTTGGAACAGCTCCGCTCTGCCGGTGTTGCGAAAAGCACCGGTGCGGACACCCTGTCCGAGTCGGACAAACAAAAGCTGCTGGGTTACCTGCAGGCCAGCCATGGCACCGTGGCTGCAGACCGCAAGAAGATCACGCTGGTGAAGAAGTCCACTAGCGAGATCAAGCAGGCCGACGCCAGTGGCAAGGCCCGCACCATCCAGGTGGAAATCCGCAAGAAGCGCACCTTCATCAAGCGCGAGGACGGCCCTGAGGGCGTGTCTGGCCAGGAGCTGGATGGTCAGGACAGCGTGAGCCCCAGCGCGGAAGACGCCGAACTGGTGCGCCGCGAAGAAGAAGCGCGTAGCCAGGCCGAGGTGATCCGCGAGCAGGAAGAAGCCCTGGTCAAGGAGCGCCTGGAGCGCGAAGCGCGCGAAAAGCGCGAGCGCGAAGCCGAGGAGCGCGCAGCCGCCTATGCGGCTCAGGAAGAGCTGAAACGCCAGCAGGCTTCGGCCGAAAAGGCCGAGGCGTCCCGCGAATATGCAGCGGAAGCCGCTGCTCGGGCACAGGCTCAGGCCGAAGCACGCGAGAAGCTGGCGGCTGAGTCCAAGGCCCGTGCGGCCGAAGAGGCTGCCCGTGCGGCCGACCTCGACACCCGCCGCCGCAAGGCCGAGGCCGAGGCGGCAGCCATCCGTTCGATGATGGCAGCACCCAAGCAGGTGCTGGTGGCCAAGAAGCCCGAGGAAGCCAAACCGGCTGCCAAGCCCGGTGCCGACAAGGCCGGCGGCGTCAAGGGCACGCTGCACAAGCCGGCCGGCGCACCCGGCGCGGCACGCCCCGGCACGGCTGCGCCGGCAGCAGGTGCTGGTGCGGGCAAGGAAATCAAGTCTGCCAAGACGTCGTCCGCCTGGGCAGGCGATACCGCCAAAAAGAAGGAAATCAAGACCCGCGGAGACGCCAGTGGTGGTGTGGGACGGGGCAACTGGCGCAGTGGCCCGCGTGGCCGCCGCGGCAATGATCGCGACAGCCGAGATGACCAGCGTCAGCAAGCCGCTCCGGTGGAGGCGCGCATCATTGAAGTGCACGTGCCTGAAACCATCACGGTGGCGGAACTGGCGCACAAGATGTCCATCAAGGCATCCGAAGTGATCAAGGCGCTGATGAAGATGGGCCAGATGGTCACCATCAACCAGCCACTGGACCAGGACACCGCCATGATCGTGGTGGAAGAACTGGGCCACAAGGCGGTGGTGGCGGCATTGGACGATCCAGAAGCCTTTACCGATGACGATTCAGCGCAGCAGAATGCAGAGCTGCTGCCGCGCGCCCCTGTGGTGACCGTGATGGGTCACGTCGACCACGGCAAGACCTCGCTGCTGGACTACATCCGCCGCGCCAAGGTCGCTGCGGGCGAAGCCGGTGGCATTACGCAGCACATTGGTGCCTACCACGTGGAAACGCCACGCGGCATGGTGTCGTTCCTCGATACCCCCGGTCACGAGGCCTTCACGGCCATGCGTGCCCGTGGTGCCCAGGCCACCGACATCGTGATTCTGGTGGTGGCGGCCGATGACGGCGTGATGCCCCAGACCAAGGAAGCCATCAAGCACGCCAAGGCGGCGGGTGTGCCGATCGTGGTGGCCATCACCAAGGCCGACAAGCCCGATGCCAACCCGGACCGCGTCAAGCAGGAACTGGTCGTGGAAGAGGTGGTGCCCGAAGAATACGGCGGTGATTCGCCCTTCGTGCCTGTGTCTTCGAAGACCGGTATGGGTATCGACACACTGCTGGAGCAAGTGCTGCTGCAGGCCGAAGTGCTGGAACTCAAGGCCCCGGTCGATTCGCTGGCCAAGGGTCTGGTGATCGAAGCCCAGCTCGACAAGGGCCGCGGCCCTGTGGCTACTGTGCTGGTGCAGTCCGGAACGCTCAAGGTGGGTGACGTGGTGCTGGCAGGGCAAACCTTTGGTCGTGTGCGTGCCATGCTCGATGAAAACGGCAAGACGGCCAAGACCGCAGGCCCTTCGATTCCCGTTGAAATCCAGGGTCTGACCGAAGTGCCACAGGCAGGCGACGAATTCATGGTGCTGACCGACGAACGTCGTGCCCGTGAAATCGCGACCTACCGTGCAGGCAAGTTCCGCAACACCAAGTTGGCCAAGCAACAAGCCGCCAAGCTGGAAAACATGTTCGCCGACATGACGGCGGGCGAAGTGAAGATGCTGCCCATCATCGTCAAGGCCGACGTGCAGGGTTCGCAGGAAGCGCTGTCGCAATCGCTGCTCAAGCTGTCCACCGACGAAATCAAGGTGCAGCTGGTGTATGCCGGCGTGGGCGGTATCAGCGAATCCGACATCAACCTGGCGATCGCCTCCAAGGCCATCGTGATCGGCTTCAATGTGCGAGCAGACGCTGGTGCGCGCAAGACGGCTGAGAACAACGGCGTTGATCTGCATTACTACAGCATCATTTATGACGCTGTGGATGAGCTCAAGGTGGCGATGTCCGGCATGCTGGCTCCAGAGCAACGCGAAGAAGTCATCGGCACGGCCGAGATTCGCACGGTGTTCGTGGCCACGAAGATCGGCACGATTGCCGGTTCGTACATCACGTCCGGCATGGTGCACCGCAACGCCAAGTTCCGCCTGCTGCGCGACAACGTGGTGGTCTACACCGGCGAAGTCGACTCGGTCAAGCGCCTCAAGGACGATGTCAAGGAAGTCAAGGAAGGTTTTGAGTGCGGTATCAAGCTCAAGAACTACAACGACATCAAGGAAGGCGATCAACTCGAGTTCTTTGACATCAAGGAAATTGCCCGGACGCTGTAAGCGTCTGGAGCAAGTGCATCCATGCCGAAAAGAAAAACTGCAACGCCCAATCGCGCCTTCAAGGTGGCCGATCAGATCCAGCGTGATCTGACGGAACTGATCGCGCGCGAGTTGAAAGACCCGCGCGTGGGCATGGTGACGCTGCAGGCGGTGGAAGTCACCCCCGACTACGCCCACGCCAAGGTGTTCTTCAGCCTGTTGATGGGCGACCCGGTGGAAACCGCCGAGGCCCTGAACCAGGCTGCGGGCTTCCTGCGCAACGGGCTGTTCAAGCGCCTGCACATCCACACCGTGCCCACGCTGCACTTCGTGTTCGACCGCACCACCGAACGGGCGGCCGACATGAATGCACTGATCGCGCAGGCTGTGGCATCCCGTTCCAAAGAGGAATAGATGACTGCAGCGCCACGCACCAGGGTGCAGCGGCGCCCTGTGCATGGGGTGTTGCTGCTCGATAAACCGCTGGGACTGTCCAGCAACGACGCCTTGCAGAAGGTGAAGTGGCTGCTGCGCGCCGAAAAGGCTGGCCATACCGGCACGCTCGATCCGCTGGCCACCGGCGTGCTGCCGCTGTGTTTTGGCGCGGCCACCAAGTTCAGCCAGCTCCACCTGGATGCCGACAAGACCTATGAAGCCGTGGCGCGGCTTGGCACCACCACCAGCACGGGGGATGCCGAGGGCGCAGTGCTGCAGCAACGCGAGGTGCATGTCACGGCCGAGGATCTGGCGGCAGTCACAGCCCGTTTTACCGGCCGCATACAGCAGGTGCCGCCCATGCACAGCGCCCTCAAGAAAGACGGCAAGGCACTCTACGAATACGCCCGAGCCGGCATCGAGGTCGAGCGAGAGGCGCGCGAAGTGCATATTCATGCACTGAATATGGCTTTTGCGGAGGATTTACCGCCGCATATAGCTATTAAAATGATAGTAAAATGCAGTAAAGGCACCTACATCCGCACCTTGGGTGAGGACGTGGGCGCGGCCCTCGGCTGCGGCGCCCATCTGCGGGCCTTGCGCCGCACCGGCACCGGGGGCTTCGGCCTGGCCCAGTGCGTCACCCTGGCGCAACTGGAGGCCATGGACGAAGACCAGCGCCTGGCCTGCCTGCTGCCTGTCGAGGCACTGCTGCCCGATCACACGCCGGTCACGCTGGATAGCGACAATGCCGCCCGGTTCCTCAACGGCGTGCGCCGCCGAGGAAGCTGGGCCGACATGCCGCAGGTGGCGGTGTTTGGTGATGCGCCGGTGGCCTTGCTGGGCACGGCACACACCGAGGCCGGTGAACTGGTACCGGGGCGGTTGCTGAGCCCCCAAGAAATTCAGCAAATTCTGGAAAAATCGCCGCGCCGGGAGCGCGACACATTGGAAGCACTATGAGCAAACAAATCCGCAATATCGCGATCATCGCCCACGTTGACCATGGCAAGACCACCATGGTCGACCAGCTGCTGCGCCAGTCCGGCACCTTCGCCGACCATGAAAAGGTTGTCGATACCGTGATGGACAACAACGCGATTGAAAAAGAGCGTGGCATCACCATCCTGGCCAAGAACTGCGCCGTGAGCTGGAAGGGCACGCACATCAACATCGTGGACACCCCCGGCCACGCGGACTTCGGCGGTGAAGTGGAACGCGCCCTGTCCATGGTAGACAGCGTGGTGCTGCTGATCGACGCGCAAGAAGGCCCCATGCCCCAGACGCGTTTCGTGACCAAGAAGGCGCTCGCCCTGGGCCTGCGTCCCATTCTGGTCGTGAACAAGGTGGACAAGCCCGGTGCCAACCCCGACAAGGTGGTGAACGCCGCTTTCGACCTGTTCGACAAGCTCGGTGCCACCGACGAACAACTCGACTTCCCCGTCGTGTATGCCTCGGGCATCAATGGCTGGTCGTCGCTGGAAGAAGGCGCACCCGGCGAGCAGTGGGGCCCCGACATGTCGGCCCTGTTCGACACCATTCTGAAGCACGTGCCACCGAACACGGGCAACCCAGACGCTCCGCTGCAGCTGCAGATCTCGGCGCTGGACTTTTCCACCTTCGTGGGCCGCATCGGCGTGGGCCGCATCAGCCAGGGCACCCTGAAGCCCATGATGGACGTGGTCGTCATGGAAGGCCCGGACGGCAAGGCCGTCAAGGGCCGTGTGAACCAGGTGCTGACCTTCCAGGGCCTGGACCGCATGCAGACGCCCATGGCCGGCCCCGGCGACATCGTGCTGATCAACGGCATTGAAGACATCGGCATCGGTGTGACCGTGACCGACCCTGCCAACCCCGCACCGCTGCCGATGCTCAAGGTGGACGAGCCCACGCTGACCATGAACTTCTGCGTGAACACCAGCCCGCTGGCGGGCCGTGAAGGCAAGTTCGTCACCAGCCGCCAGATCTGGGACCGCCTGCAAAAAGAATTGCAGCACAACGTGGCCCTGCGCGTGAACGAAACCGACGAGGAAGGCGTGTTTGAAGTGATGGGCCGTGGTGAATTGCACCTGACCATCCTGCTGGAAAACATGCGCCGCGAAGGCTACGAGATGGCCGTGTCCAAGCCACGTGTGGTCTTCCGTACCGTGAACGGCGAAAAGCACGAGCCGATCGAGTTGGTGACAGCCGACATCGAAGAGCAGCACCAAGGCGGCGTGATGCAGGCTCTGGGCGAGCGCAAGGGCGAGCTGGTCAACATGGAGCCGGACGGCCGTGGCCGCGTGCGCCTGGAATACCGCATCCCGGCCCGTGGCCTGATCGGTTTCACCAACGAGTTCCTGAACCTGACGCGCGGTTCCGGCCTTATCAGCAACATCTTCGACAGCTATGAACCCCACAAGGGTGACATCGGTGGCCGCAAGAACGGCGTGCTGATCTCCATGGACGACGGTGAAATCTTCACCTACGCCCTGGGCAAGCTGGACGACCGTGGCCGCATGTTCGTGAAGGCCAACGACCCGGTGTACGAGGGCATGATCGTCGGCATCCACAGCCGCGACAACGACCTGGTGGTGAACGCCACGCGCACCAAGCAGCTGACCAACTTCCGCGTGTCCGGCAAGGAAGACGCGATCAAGATCACGCCCCCGATCGACCTGACGCTGGAATACGGCGTGGAGTTCATCGAGGACGACGAACTGGTCGAGATCACGCCCAAGAGTATCCGCCTGCGCAAGCGCTTCCTGAAAGAGCACGAGCGCAAGCGCGCCAGCCGCGAAGGCGCATGATTCCCGCGCCGGCCTGCCGCCGCCACCGCAATACCCGCGAGGGCAGGGTGCTGGCATGAGGCTTACCCATGGCCGTGCCGTCTGGGTGATGGTGGCCGTCACCCTGATGTGGTCCATCGCCGGTGTGGTGACGCGCCAGCTGCAGAGCGCCCACAGCTTCGAGGTCACCTTCTGGCGCAGCTTCTTCACCGCTGTATCGCTGCTCATCATCCTGCCGCTCTGGCAGGGGCCGGGGGTGTTCCGCCGCATGCCCTGGGGGCAGGGCGCTTTCTGGTTCAGCGGCATCTGCTGGGCCGTGATGTTCACCGCCTTCATGATGGCGCTGACCCTCACCAGCGTGGGCAACGTGCTGGTCACCATGGCGGTGGGGCCATTGGTCACCGCGCTGATCGCCCGCGTGTTCATTGGCCACCGGCTGCCCGCCCGCACCTGGATCGCCATCGTGGTGGCCGGGCTGGGCATTGCCTACATGTTCGCGTCCCAGGTCGACCTGGATCGCCTGGGGCAGGGCAGCACGGTGCTGGGCCTGCTGGTGGCTCTGCTGGTGCCGCTGGCCGCGGCCACCAACTGGACCATTGTGCAGCGCAGCCAGTCGCATGGCAGCCGGATCGACCTCGTCCCCTCGGTGCTGCTGGGGGCCGTGATCTCCAGCTTGGTCACCCTGCCGCTGTCCTTTCCGTTCGCGGCCACGCCCACCGATATGGCCTGGCTGGCCCTGCTGGGACTGGTGCAGCTCGCCATTCCCTGCGTGCTGGCCGTGCAGTGCGCCCGCGTGCTCAAGGCGCCCGAGGTGGCCCTGCTGGCCCTGCTGGAGGTGATCTTCGGCATTCTCTGGGCCTGGTGGGGTGCCAACGAAACACCCACCCGCGAAGTGCTGCTGGGCGGCACGCTGGTGATCGGCGCCTTGCTGGGCAATGAACTGCTGGGCATGGCCGCCACCGCCCCTACCCATAACCACAGGAGACCTTGACCATGGCGCTTGAACTCAGCCCCGACGTGCTCGCCGAAGTGCGCGGACATACCGGCTTTATCACCCTGGACCGCCCCAAGGCGCTGAATGCGCTGAGCCTGCAGATGGTGCGCGACCTGATGGCTTGTCTGTTGCACTGGCAGAGCGATCCGGCCGTGGCGCAGGTGGCGATCCGTGGCAGCAACAAGGAAGGCCCCTTTGGCGCCTTCTGCGCGGGAGGCGACATCCGCTTCCTGCGCGAAGCGGCCCTGGCCGGCAACCCGCAGCTGGAAGACTTCTTCACCGAAGAATATGCGCTGAACCACCTGATCCACCACTACCCGAAGCCCTACATCGCCTTCATGGATGGCATCGTGATGGGCGGTGGCATGGGGATTTCGCAAGGTGCTGCCGTGCGTATCGTGACCGACCGCACCCGCATGGCCATGCCGGAGACCATCATCGGCCTCTTCCCCGACGTGGGCGGGGGCTACTTCCTGAGCCGCTGCCCGGGCCGGGTCGGCGAGTTTCTGGCCCTGACCGGCGACTCGGTGACACCGGACGATGCGGTGCACTGGGGGCTGGCTGACGTCAAGGCCGACGCTGGAGCTCTGGCGGGTGTGTGGCAAGCACTGGAGCAGCAGCACTTCGTGTCTGCCCAGGATGCGAAGGCCTGGGCACAGGGTTTTGCGCAGCCGCTGGCAGCGCAGAGCACCGAAGTGGCGGCGCAGGCAGACCAGTTTTTCAGCGGAGATTCCGCCCAGGCCATCCAGCAGGCGCTGGAAGCGCAGCCCGAGGGCAGCTGGGCCCGCGCCACGGCAGCCACGCTGCGCAAGCGTTCGCCGCTGATGCTGGCCGTAGTGCTGGAGCAGATCCGCCGGGCGCGCAGCATGACCCTGGCAGAGGACCTGCGCATGGAGCGTGACATGGTACGCCACTGCTTTTTCCTGCGCCCAGGACAGAGTGAGACCGTGGAAGGCATCCGTGCCCTGGCCGTGGACAAGGACCATGCGCCTCAGTGGAATCCGGGCCGCATTGAAGATGTGACGCCGGAGATGGTGGCGCCGTTCTTTGCCAGCCCCTGGCCGGTGCATGCGCACCCGCTGGCGGCATTAGCGTGATTGGATGGCATCGGCTTGAATTGAGCCGATGCGGTGTTCGGGATGGCTGAATGCTGTCTGGCAGCTAGAACAGTTTTCTACCGCAGGAATCTACTCAAAGCTCGGAGTACTTGCGATAGTCCCACGCGGCTTCAGAGTAGTCCATGCTGTTGGCCAAGCTGTAGGGGGCAATGAGATCCTTTGCCCGCCGTTGAGAGAGCCATTTGAGTTCGCGCAACCAGCAGTCTTTGCATTGATCCCACATGCATGGAGTGCCAAATCCTGCCCGCAATGAATGCATGCGTGGGCCATTCCAAAGATCCCATAGAGAGTTTTTATGGGTCAGGTGGCCTACTTGTTCTCCATAGTGCTTTCCACAGGTGATCACTTCCCCATCTGAACCGCCCCGGGTATTGCGGAGGCTGGTTGGTTTAAGTGCTCATGCCGTTGCGGCCGATTGCTCGGCGAGTTGGCGGTAGTAGTTTGCCTCAGCCTGGGCCGGCGGGATGTAGCCCAGTGGCCCC
>Ga0208564_1000637_pt1 | contig 31901 bp, 28 predicted proteins | sample AD_UKC073_MetaG_FD_184439 | JGI IMG/M metagenome (GOLD analysis project Ga0208564, IMG submission 184439) | Active sludge microbial communities of municipal wastewater-treating anaerobic digesters from USA - AD_UKC073_MetaG (SPAdes) (version 2) | ecosystem: Engineered > Bioreactor > Anaerobic >... | reverse complement strand
AAGGCCCTGCCCGCTACGCGGACAGGGCCTTCGCCACATCAACACCATCTGCATCCACAGCGACGCCATCAACTGCACCCACAGCGACGGTCAACACCACACCGAAATCCCGCGCGTTGGCCAAACTGGAGACGTCGGCAGTGCCATGGGCAACGCCCGACGTTGACGCGGCAACTCCGCCGACACCGACCGCCACCCCACCCAAAACAGCGCGCCGGGATATGCGCTTCAACGAAGTGGGGTCTCCGAGCTCGGAGGAATCGAATCGTCTCCTGTGGAGTTCGGCCACTGAGAAGCTCCTCCTGGGAAGTTACACGAACAGTGCGATCCAACCCAGTAACTATAAGTGCTAGTGAGTTCGAACCCCGCCCCGAGTGGGCGGCGGGTCTACCCGCGAAAATGGCCCACCCGTTGAGGCTCCGGCTACTTCGCAGTTTTTTGGATCTGTAGAGTGATGGCTCATGTGCGGCAACGAGTGGAGGGCTTGAACAGATGGACGATTTCACCTCTGCGGGAAATAGAGGGCCACACCCCAGCGTCCGAGATTATTTTGACGAACACGCTAATCCTGGGTCTCGTTACATCACCAAGTACACGAATTTCTTCGACATCTACGATCACTACTTGGCCCCCTTGCGTGACCGTCCAATCCGGATGATTGAGATCGGCGTCCAGCATGGCGGGTCGCTCCAGATGTGGAAAAGCTATTTACATCCCGAGTCCGTCGTGATCGGGATCGATATCTACGCCGCTTGCAAAATGTATGAAGAAGAGGGTATTCAGATCTTCATTGGGGACCAATCGGACAAGAACTTTCTGGCTGAGGTGGTCGCCGAAGTCGGTCAAGTCGACTTTGTCCTCGACGATGGCAGCCATATCTCTCGGCACCAGATCGCGAGCTTTGAGTATCTGTTTCCGCACGGCCTGAAGGACGGCGGCGTGTACATGGTCGAGGACTGCTTTACCTCGTACTGGCGCAGGTTCGGCGGGGGACTGCGCAAGCGTGGCACCTTCATCGAGTACTCCAAGAATGTGATCGACGAACTCAACTACTGGCACCTCGAGAGTCCGCCCGCAGGTCGAACGTGGAAAACTGACATGATTTCGGCTGTCGAGTTCCATTGCGCGGTCGTCGCCTTTAGAAAAGGGCATGTGGACAGGCCGGAGCGGATAGATATCGGCGACGTCAGGCTTCTCGACTTGGAGGCACCGTTCAGCACGGGTCCGATGGGACAGCTCATCTTGCGGGCCAAGCAAGTGCCGATGATCCAGGCGGCCGTGCGGAGGACCCCATTCCTGTGGGAACTGATGAAGCGGGTGAAGAAAGACCGCTGATCCGTCTGGGATCCAGCCACCGCCCGTTACGCCTGCATTAGCCCCGGTTCGGCCCGCTGCAAATCGACCGAACCCACGACTCCAGGGAGTAGGTCTCGAACCCTATTGGCGGGCCGGCCGGCGGTTTCATGGCATCAAGGCGTGAACGTGCATCGTGCAAGACTGCGTCGTCCAACTCGTTGGGAAGCAGCAGGATTCGATCCGGGTCGAAGAATGGCTCACGCGTGATGGCTTCGTTTGTAGTGGCCAACACCGACCCTGAGGCAAGTACCTCAAACGTTCTCATCGTCAGACCTGACTGACCACGGCGTGGGATATCAACAACCGCAACGGAGTCTCTGAAAATCTCTGCGACCTGCCGTCGGCTGAGTTTCTCGAACGAGACATCCCTCCACGGAACATGCCTGTGCTCGGCGGTGAGGTACTTGACCACAGCGAAGTACCACCGTGCCTGGACATAGAAATAGCCAAAAGTTGCGCTTCTTCCCTGGAATAGCTCCTTCGCGTAGGCATAGCGCTCGGTGTGCAACGTCCCTACGAAGCTTGTTGAAAACCGTCGGTGCCGTGATCTGTTGTCGGGCGCAAGCGGCTTGAACTCCTCGGTGTAAAACAGCGGCAAGTAGGAAAACCTGGGCCGAACAGCGACGTCGTCGGAGTCGAAAGAAAACAGTTCGTCGAAGCAGTCCAGTATCGACAGGCAGTTAGGGGCGTTATTCAAGGCATCCCAGCTGTAGAACACGAATCGTGCACGCGGATTTGCGTTTCGGAGACGTTCCAAGAACCACCGTGGAACAACTTCACCTTTGATGACGAGAACAACGTCAAACGTGGTATCCGCTATATCCAGCCATTTTCGGCGGTAGTACTTATCGATTCGTCGGGCGATCAATTCTTTCCGTACGCGCATGATGGCTCTCGCTACACCGCTATTTGAGGGCCGCTCATCGAGATAAACCGTCTCGTAGCCTTGCCGCTGGAACTCTTTCACAATCGCTTCCTCGTAGCCGAAGAACGCGGCCGCGATGACTAGGGCGCGTTGACCTTTCGTCACTTGAGCAAGCTCCTCCGTCGCATTTCTTCGAGGGAGGTCTCGTAGCCCGAGTCACTGACTTCTTGATCCTCGACCCAACGAGCGAAGTTCTGAACCCCTTGTCTGAATGTCACCTGCGGCTCAAAGCCGAGAGTCTCGCGAGCGAGGGTCAGGTCGGCAACGTTGTGGCGGATGTCACCGATCCGGAAATCACCGGTGATCTCAACCGGAACCGTTCGGCCATATGCACGCATCAGTTCGTCGACGACTTCTTTGACCGTCGTGGCAACACCGCTGCCAACGTTGAGGACCTTACCGTCGGCCTGTTCATGAAGCACTGCCTGCGCCGTCACGCGGGTGACATCCTCTATAGAGACGAAGTCACGACTCTCGAGTCCATCTTCAAATATGTTGATGCTTTTTCCCTGTCGAATCAGAGACGAGAAAATGGAGAGGATTCCCGTGTACGGATTGGTCAGAGACTGACCTGGGCCGAACACATTCTGATACCGAAGCGAAACCGCCGCGATCCCGAGAGAGCGACCGACAGTCATCACGAGAGATTCCTGCGTGTGTTTCGTGATGCCATAAACCGAGGTGGGATGAATCTTCGATTCCTCGTCGGTTGGGACGAGTCGAAGCCCTGAAACTGCGCCGGGATAAACAGGCTCGAAGCGACCAGCGAGAAGGTCGGTCTCAAGTCGCAATTTGGGATAGACGTACCCCAACTCCTCGCTGAAATAGCGTCCTTCACCGTAAATCGCCCGGGATGACGCGACGACGATTTTCTTTACCGTGCGATTCGCGTCATTGGCAAGTATGTCGAGCAAGACAGAAGTTCCGCCTATATTGACTCGGCTGTATTTCTCGATCTCGTACATGGATTGGCCGGTACCGGTTTCGGCCGCAAGGTGTACCACTACGTCTTGGCCGGCCAGAGCACTTTCGAGTGCTTCACGGTCGGTGACGTCACCGATCACGACCTCGGCGGCCGCACGAACGGCGGCAAGGAGCCCGCTTCGTTCCACGTCGGGTCCGTGGACCTGCGGATTGAGATTGTCGAAAATCGTGACCGCATGGCCCTCTGCGTTCAGAACGCTTGCGAGTCGAGAGCCGATGAAGCCCGCCCCACCCGTTATAAGTATTCGTTTCATGATCTTTTCTTTCATAGAATTGCGGCGAATTAAAGGGCCGAGGCGGTTCCCAATCCTAGCGACGAGCCACTCCGCAGTAGTCCCAACCCGTCTGCCAACTCAGCTGGTCAAGACAGTTTCTGCCATCAACGACGCGGCGTCGCCGCACCACCGAATCCAAGGATTCCGGCCCGAGGCTCCGGACATCGTCCCACTCGGTAAGAACCATCACGACGACCGCTCCAACACAGGCTTGCCGGACGGTATTGGCGTAGTCGAGAGTTGGGAACGACCTTCACGCATTGGCGATCGCCTTCAGGTCATACACGGTTACGACGGCTCCCTGTAACTGCAACTGACCGGCGACGCTCAGAGCCGGTGAATCGCGAACGTCATCGGAATCGGGCTTGAAGGCCGCACCGAGCACTGCCACCCTCGCCCCGAAAAGGGATCCGCCTACGGCTTCCCTCGCCAATTCCACCAAATGGGCTCTGCGTCTCATGGTGATGCTGTCGACCTCGCGCAGGAGCATCAACGCTTGGTTCTCGCCCAACTCCCCCGCCCGCGCCATGAATGCACGAATATGCTTCGGCAGGCATCCTCCCCCAAATCCGACGCCGGCGTTGAGGAACCCGCGGCCGATCCTGGCGTCGTACCCGAGGGCGTCGGCCAACTCCACGACGTCGGCACCAGCCACCTCACACACTTCGGCCATGGCATTGATGAAAGAGATCTTCGTGGCGAGGAAAGCATTCGCCGCCGCCTTGACAATTTCGGCCGTCTCACGGTTCGTGACAAGAAACGGAATGCCGTTCTCGATCATCGGTGTGCAAACGATGCGAGCCACGTCTCCCACATATTCTCCAGACGAATCATCGGCGCCCAACACGATCCGACCGGGCTGCAGCGTGTCCTTGATCGCGAGGCCCTCTCGCAGAAACTCCGGATTGGAGGCAATACGAGCCGTGACCCCCGGAGCGGACAGCTCATTCGCGATCCGACTGAGGCGTGCACTCGTTCCGACAGCTACCGTCGATTTCACGAAAAATTGTGACAGATTTCTTGAGTTGGGGAGATGAGTTCAGTAATCACTGAATCGACGAAAGTTAAGTCGGCCGCGAACTCACCCCGCTTCTGAGAGGTGGCCGCCGCGATGAAATGGATATCGGCGAAGTCAGCGGCATCTTCATAGCACGACGTGAACCGAAGTCTTCCCCGCTCAATATTGGCCTTGATCACATCATCCAGACCAGGCTCAAAGAACGGCGCCGTGCCAGCGTTCAGTTGCTCTATCTTCGATCGGTCGACATCGACACCGATTACTTCATGGCCGATTTCAGCCTTGCAAGCGGCATGCGTAGCACCTAAATAGCCAGTTCCGAGAACTGCAATTCGGCAACCCACCAAACTCTCCTAAACGACTCGCTGAATCTGATCGACAGCGTATTACAGCGCCGATAACTCGACCGCGCCCTTGGCGAAAACGGCGAGGTTTCGCGGTTTACCCTAATTCCCCGGGTCACGACGCGCGGCCACCGGAGACGGCGCCGCAATGTCGGCGTAGAGCGCGTTCCAACGTTCGAAAACGGCCGCCGCTTCGAATGGCCTCACCGCGTCCGAAGAGAACCGCCTAAGTCGCGCCCTAGTCTGTGAGTCCGTGGCAAGCCGTCCAATCCCCTGCCGCCATTCCTCGGCGGAGGAAGCGACGATCGCATGGGTGCCAGACTCCAACTCGATTCCTTCGAATGCATAGGGCGTACCTATGACGGCACAGCCCGCGGCGAGCGCCTGGATCGCGCGCGACTTCAAACCTGTTCCCACCTGATCAGGCAGGATAACGAAATCGACGCCCGACAGCGCGCCGGGAAGGTCATCCACCCACATCAAATACTCGACACTCAAGCCTGCCGATAAATCATCCAATTCCCCAGACATCGGGACTCGTCCGAGCACCTTGTACCGCACTTCTGTTTCCGCGGCATTCAGCGGCCGCAGGCACTCGCTGACAAGCCATTCGAAACTGGCATAGAGGTGAGGGACGCGGAGGTCCAAAAAAACCAACGCCGTCACTGGCGAATCACGGGAACTCGATTCGTCTCGAAAAGTCGAGGTTGCAGGATTTGACGATGAAGTCAAAGCCACGGGAATCTGCACTACGCGTTGCCCGCGATGCAACCGCTGCAGGAAGTCTCGGTCCGTAGGGGAAACAACATGCCAAGTCTTGTTGCGGCTCCGGCATGACAGTTCAAAAAGATAGGAAGCCAATCCCGCGGCGAAGTGAGGAAGTCGCTCCGTTCCCCTTGCCGAGCGACCGAAGCGGAATTGCCGCCGGGAGCCGGGATCAACCCAACTGATGACTCCGGGCGTGTTTTTGAAGAGTCGATGCAATCCGGCAGCTACGGCCATGTCGAGGTGCACGAAGTCGGGATTGAAGGCCGTTATTTCGGCAGCGATCTTCTTCTCCGTGGGCCTCGCTCTCCCGAATATCCGATTGGTCAGTCCTCGTCGCAACGCCGACCCCGAATATGGAACGACAGTGATTGCGACGGTGTCCGGCAGAGCCAATGCAAGGGCCGATTCGTCGAGCGTCGCCACATCTTTGCAATAAATGTAAACCACGACTTCATCACAAATTTCGCCGATATACCTCAATAACTCCACAGCCTGCTCGTGCAGCCCCTGCGAAGTTGGGTAAGTCAAGTCCGACAGAATAACGGCGCAACGCACTAGAAACTCAATTCCGTCTCCACCGATCGGATGACTCCGCCAGCCATCGCCTCAGCGGAATAAGATTTACAACACTCACGCGAGATGTCGGGGCCTCTCTCGTTCCACATGTCCCGTTCGCCGGCCATCCGTTCCATGGCTTTTGCCAGCCCCGACGCTGAATCACTGGGAAAGTAGAGCGCGTTAAATCCGGGCCTGACAGCTTCTATCTCGGGCGAATGCGGCTCGGTATCAGCAATGATCATCGGCACCCCGAAGCTAAAACTCTGCGTCGCGGACAAACCCACATAGCCAGGCGAAACTGCGGCGATACAGGAGGAATAAGCGGTTCTGAGTTCGTCAACGTCTTCGACGTGCCCACGGAAATCGACTAACTCGGCTACGCCTAGGGCGTCCACGCGGTTTCGCATCTCACTCAGGGCAGGTCCGTCACCGATGATGATAAGCGTCGTGCCGGGAAGTTTCGGCGCTACCTGAGCAAAGGCGTCGATAAGTAGCTCGACCTTCTTTTCGTTCACGATCCTTCCTACGTAGATGAAGTTACTTCGCCCCCCACCGGTGATGAACCCGCATTCCGATTCTCGATACAAGCTATTCGGCGCAGCAGTCACCCGCGCGCCAGGAATTGCCAGCTTCAGCTCCTCAGCCTGCTTATTTGTGTAAATAATCGTGCTGGAAGCCAGTCGCACCATTGCCATTCGAATTTGCGTAGTCCTGCTGTCCTTGCCACTCCGAGGCCAGGCCGCCCCCCACAAGACAGTCCGCTTTCCCAGTAATCGTCGAAACACTAAAATTGGCCACAAATGCAACGCACGAGGATTCAGATCCGCAACTAGGACGTCAGCCCTCAAATACGAAATGAATGGAACGATCTGGAAGACGATTTTATCCCGGTATGAGTACGTGGGAAGGGTGTGGAGGGGCAGGTCTGACGGCCCAAGCGTGCGAATAGATCTGTCGGTTGCGAAACGGCCCGCGAAGACCTGAAGGCTACTTCCAAAGTGGTCGATGATGAGACTCATCGGTGCACGTCGATAGTGCCCTATCGACAGGAAACTGAAAATCACCCTGGGCGGTCGGGGCTTGTCGTCCATCATCTCCCTGACGGTCGGCGGCTGGCAGATTCGGCATCGTTCTGCCGGCAACAGTACTGAAATGCGCTCCGACACATTCCAGACCGTCTCTGAAGGTTCGGGTGACCTTCTGTCACCGATGTTGCTACCTGCGACAGGCATAAACGACAAACAACTAGCCTCCGAGCGCTCGAGTGTGCAAAGATGAGAAGAAGCTGAGAGCTCATTGATCTGCGGCAGAGGAAACCTTGACATCGACACACGGTCAGCCAGTTCCCTTGAGGCGACTGACAGAGGTTGCATCGCCGAGCGTCGCCCATCGTGTATCGGTAACGAAGTGGGAGCGTGGCTACAGCCAATCGCTGGCGGTCTTGGACTTCATCGCCGTTGCAGTCGCAGTCGGTACCGCTCATCTGATCCGCTTTGGGCCGCCGCCGAAGACCCAATATGTGGGGCCACTACACGTCACTTACCTGCAGTTCTCGATATTTATTTCGGTGGCTCTGATGGCCGCCCTATCCATCAACAACTCCAGATCCGAACGGGTGATCGGTTCAGGGGCGGAGGAATACCGCCGGGTGTGGGTTGCCACGGGTTCGGTGTTCAGCGGCGTTGCGATCATCTCCATGCTCTTCAAACTGGAAGTCGGCCGCGGATATCTCATGATCGCGTTTCCGGCCGCAGTTTTTCTTCTTTTCCTGTTTCGGTGGGCCGCGCGGCAAACCGTCGTCAAGCTCCGGAGAAAACACGGGTGGTTCGTCACCCGCATGTTGGCCGTCGGTAACGCGTCGGCGGTTCGAGATCTGGCCCAGTCGCTGGCGCGAGATCCCGGGTGCGGGTTCGAGTTGGTCGGCGCCTGCATCCCCGGCGCCCGCGGCGCGCGTACCCTCAAGATCCCCGGCGTCGGCAGTGTTCCGATTTTCGGCGACGAGTCGGCAGTCGCGGATGCCGTCACTACTACAAAAAGTCACGCAGTGGCGGTTAGTACGACCGAACAGCTCGATGGGCGTCGGCTTCGCGACCTTTCCTGGGACTTGGACAAGCTCGATGTCGATCTTCTTGTTGCTCCCGGGGTAGTGGATGTCGCCGGCCCAAGACTTCAGATGCGTCCGGTCGCAGGTTTACCTCTGATACACATGGAGAAGCCGCAGTACCACGGTGCAAAACGATTTGAGAAACGCTTGTTCGATATCGTATTTTCCGCTTCGGTGCTCCTGCTCGGACTTCCCGTACTGATCCTTATCGCCCTTGCGATCAAGTTGACCAGCAAGGGGCCGGTTTTCTACTACAGAGAGTGCGTCGGGCTCAACCAGAAGAGCTTCGGGATGATCAAATTCCGGACGATGGTAGATGGTGCAGATGCACTCGGTCACGAGCTCGCGCAACTTGATTTGGTAGCTTCGCCGCGGGATCCGTTCAAGTTCGTCGATGACCCAAGAGTCACGCCGGTGGGACGCATACTTCGCAAGTACAGCCTGGACGAATTGCCCCAGTTCATCAACGTCCTGAAGCGGGAAATGAGCGTGGTTGGACCACGGCCCGAGATCAGAAGCCAACTCGAAGTTCACGATGACTATGCGATGCGGCGTCTGCTCGTCCGGCCTGGCATCACGGGTCTGTGGCAGGTTAGCGGGCGCTCGGATCTTTCGACGGAGGATTCGCTGCGCCTCGATCTGTTTTATGTGGAGAACTGGTCGCTGATAGCGGATCTCTTGATCGCTTTCAAGACATTGAAGGCGGTATTCGTCCACTCGGGGGCGTACTAGTGGTGTGTCGCCGAATTGAGCTGGTTATTTGGTGTTACCGTGGTTCATGGTTGCTGCGCCGTTGTCGGTGACGGATTCGGATCGGGTTGAGTTGACGCGGATGGCGTCCTCGACGGTGTTGGCCCATCGGGTGGTCGTGCAGGCCAAGGCGTTGTTGTGGGCCGCCGAGGGCGTCGCTAATGATGAGATCGGCCGTCGGTGCGGGGTTGACTCGGATGCGGTGCGGCACTGGCGATCCCGCTTCGCCGAGCAGGGTGTCGCCGGGGTCGGGAGGATCGCCAAGGGACGGGGCCGCAAGCCCAGCCTGCCGCCGGGTACGGTCGCCGAGGTGCTGCGGTTGACCCGCGAGGAACTCCCTGCTGACGGGTCCACGCACTGGTCGACACGCACCCTGGCGGCGCGGGTCGGGATCGGCAAGGACACGGTGGCCCGGATATGGGCCGACCACGGACTCAAGCCGTGGAAAGTCACGACCTTCAAGATCAGCAACGATCCGGCCTTCGAGGACAAACTCGTTGACGTGGTCGGCCTTTACCTCGATCCGCCCGCGCGGGCGGCGGTGTTCAGCTTCGATGAGAAGACCCAGTGCCAGGCGTTGGATCGCACCCTGCCCTCGCTGCCGATGAAACCCGGGCGGGCCGGCACGATGACCCACGACTACAAACGCAACGGCACCATCGACCTGTTCGCCGCACTTAACGTCGGCACCGGTGAGGTGCTCACCGAGTTGCGCCACGGACACACCGGCGCCGACGTGCTGCGCTTCTTCAAACAGATCGACGCCTCGGTGCCGCGAGATCTCGACGTCCACGTCATCCTGGACAATCTCTCGGCACACAAGACCCCCGAGATCGCAAAGTGGTTGGCACACAAAGATCGCCGGCGTTGGCATCTGCACTTCACCCCGACGTCGTCATCCTGGCTCAACCTCGTCGAGCGATGGTTCAAAGAACTCACCGACAAACGATTACGCCGCGGGGTTTTCACCAGCGTCGCCGAGTTGGCCGAGGCCATCGCCACCTGGGCCGAACACTGGAACCGCGACCCCAAGCCCTTCATCTGGAAAGCCACCGCCGACGACATCATCGCCAAAGTCCGACGCGGGCGAGCAACACTCAACCAGATCAAATCCCAGACGGACCACTAGTCGGGACAGGCCCGAGGTGGGTTCCCCGGTAGTTTGCCTCGATCAACTCTTCCAATAACTCGAGACCTTCCCGAGCGGCATCAGCCAGTCTGGCTGAATTCGATAGCTGCCTTAGCGTCGGCGACCCACGCCCGGACATCGATCGTTGGCGCCCAGCCCAAAGCTTCTGAAATCTTCTCGATATCGCCAAGCGTGGTCTCCGCCTCTCCGGCTCGCTTGTCCACGAACACGATGTCGTCAGAAATCAAATGTGCCAATTCAGAGATGGCGACGTTGTAGCCACTCGCCACGTTGAAGACTTGACCAAAAAAGCGATCCTCCAGCGGCGAGGTCGCCGCCAGTAGGCTCGCGATGGCGACATCCTTGGCGTGGATGAAGTCCCGTCGTTGGCTGCCATCGCCAACGACGGTGAGACTCCTCCCAGCCATGTACTGATCCAGGAAGATGCCCACCACGGGTGCATACTGACCACCCACGGGCGACCTCTCGCCGAAAACATTGAAATACCTGAGGGAAATCGTCTTGAGGCCGTAAAGATCAGTGAACATCTTGCACAGCTTTTCACCGAAGATTTTGGACACAGAGTAAGGGTTGAGGCAGTCGTCTGGCTGCCCTTCGTGATTCGGAGGTGAGTTCAATCCGTAACCGGACGATGTCGACGAATACACGACCCTGTCGACGCCCGCTTCTCGAGCGCACTGAAGCACCACCGTTGTGCCGACACCATTCTTATGCACCGCTTCGATCGGATTGCGAATGGCCGGCTGCAGCCGTGACTCCGCGGCGAGGTGGAATACATAGTCGATGCCCTCGAACAAGGGACGAAGCAATGCGTAGTCGACTACATCGAACTTGTGATTTGTGGCTTTGTCGTTCCAGTAGAAAACCTCGTTGAGTTCGGCACTCTCGTTGTCCACGACCACGACATCATGCCCCTGGTCAACCAGCAGGTCGACAAGATGAGATCCAATGAAGCCTGCCCCCCCGGTGACGAGGCTGCTAGGACGGTTCTTTCCCTGCGACTGTGTCATGGATTGCCCTTTTCATGCTGGTCGTTGAGTAGGAGTGCGATCTGTCAATCCAATGGATATCGATGTCCAAGTCGGCCCCGGTGATGTTTTGCGGTTGGTCTTTATAGTCGTCGCCTATGAATCGAACATCGAAGCCTCCGCTCTTCAGCAGGTCGTAAAGGTCCGCTTCGGTGTCGTAGACCACTACCTCATCGACGTACCGAATCGCCTTCAAAACGAATGTCCGCTCCTGCGTGGTCAGTACCGGCTTCAGCTTGGTGGCCCGCTGCAGCGAGGGATCCCGATGGAGGGCGACAGTCAAGTGGGTGCATATGTGCTTCGCCTCAGCGAACATCTGGACATACCCGGGATGGATGATGTCGAAGGCACCGGCAACGACTCCCCGGACCGGTGGCAGCTGTTCAAGCCATGCATCGACATGGATTCCGCGATCATCGACAAACAGGTGTGCATGCGGCTTCGTATTCATGATGAGTTCGTGGTGTTGCACACCCCATTCCCGCAGCTGCTGCTTGGTGAGTTCGGTGTGATCCTGGCCGCTCACCGACCCACGGGCAGTCATCATTTTGATGGTGTGTCCCTCATCGTAGAGTCGGTTGATCTGCTCAATTACATGCTTGTACGGCTTCGCCTCTTCGTACTTCGAGCCTTCTACGCTGCTGCAAATAGTACCGTCGATATCAAAGCAGTAGATCATTGGCACTCAACAACTCCGTGCAGGAAGATCTGATGAAGACATTCCGCGACGCCGTAACTGCGGGTCGGTACGTGGTAGTTGAACGTCGCGTCCGTGGAGCTGGTCCGGACCCTGTTTCCCGCATCGAAAGCGGTGAGGACTCCATAGTTCAGCTTGTTGTCCTCGCACCAGTTCACGGAGTCCACAATGTTGGGCGACTCCCCGGATGAACTGATCAGAATGACGAACGTGTCGGAATCAGCGTAGTACTCAAGAAAGCGCGAATATACTTTCTCCACGCCGAAATCATTCATGAAACAGGTCAGCATCGACGGATCGGTGAAGGCTAGTGCCCGCTTGCCGCCACGCTTCGTCATGTCCTGGGCGATGTGACCTGCCGCGGAGTTGCTTCCACCGTTGCCGATCAAAATAAACTTCTGATGAGACTCGTAGGCTTGGAAGTACTTGGCGTACTCAACTCTGAGGTCAACGGCGCCAAGGTTCTTGGCGCACTCGTCGAAAAAAGTCATATCACGTATCCCTCCGTGCCGTCTGTCGACATGGTCACTTTAACGGTTCCATAACGGGCATCGTCCTCGATGGCGCCTTTCTCGGTGAAGCACAGAAAAAAACCCCCGTTGCCGGCTCCGCATAATTTGTGGGCGAGTATCCCGCGATCGGCGGAGAGCTTTGCATCGAGTTCTTGAATCGCGGGATTCTCCGCAATCAGGCGACTAGTATTTTTCTTGTCGATCCAACTTTGGTTGAGATAGTCGAGGACCAGTTCGTACTTCTCATCGAGCAGCGCGTCATAAGCTAAATCAACCATGTCAAGGAGTGGTACCGCCCTATCCACGCGACGAGAGACGTCCTCCAGAACCCCTTTGGATTGCCGCGTGACGCCGGTGAAAATTAGGTGGCAGTCTACGTATTCGAATACCTTCGCGGGCAGGAATTCAACGGTCACCCGGCGATTCTTCTTGAAATCAATTCGTTTGAAGCCGCCCAGGCCGCATCCATAGGGATCCTGCAAACCGCAGTACGGATTCAATGAGAGCTCGATCTCGTAAGCAGCGGCACAGATTTCACTGTCGGTCATTGTTTTTTCACTGAAGGTGGAAATCGCCTTCACCAGGCTGATCATGTACGAAGAAGACGATGCTAAGCCGCTACCCTGCGAGAAAATGTCGCTCGTCAGGCTGATCATCACCGGATCGATGGGGAAGCGTTCCAAAACGCTCCTGACGATGTCGTTGCGAATCTCCGAGATGCTTCTGACTTCTTCCCTTTTTGAGTAACTGACGATGTATTTATTATCTCGCTTATTGAATCCGAAGGTGTCCCGGCTGATCGTGACATAAGTTTTCAGATTCGACGCGAAACTAATCACTGATCCGCGGCCATATCGCTCAACGAAGGACGGCGTGTCGGTCGAGCCACCGAACAACGAAATTCGCAACGGCGTGCTTGCAATAATCATCTGGGCTCTCCGCACTTGTTCTCTAGTGAGTTCAGGCACTTAGCGGCTCTTCACAGTCGAGGGTGCAGAGGTGGTCGGCGCGTCGTTGCCTGGTGAGGGGACGAGGTCATCCCGCGGATGAGGGTTCCTACACGCCTTATCTGGAAGACCTCGACGTGCTTGACGCTACGCCTGGGGAAGCCTTCGGCTGACCTGACTGCCTTTTGCCGCCTTGTGAGACACCTACTTTCGTAGGCACCTAAATTATGCCGTGGTGGCCATTTCCATTCCGGTCGTTTCTCGCGAATTGTGCTCCATTTCACATGGGGTCAGGTATCCGATGTTGCTGTGCGGGCGCCGGCGCTTATAGTAAATCTCGATGTACTCGAATATCGCCCCCTTCACCGCGCGATGTTGGGCCAGGCGTGTAGATTGGAGAGCTCTTTTTTGATGGTGGCGTTGAGTGATTCCGCGATCGCGTTAATCCTAACAAATGCCGGTGTGACCTACCGATGGGATGATGCAATTCGTCAAAGCGAGGCTGCGGAATTCCGCACTGGCGTATTGGGTGAGTTCAATCGGCCGTTGCAACACCGGACTGCTAGAGCGAGTGTATTTGTTCGGCAAAGACTTCCGCTGGGGTCTTCCAACCGAGGACCTTGCGGGGCCGGTTGTTGAGGGCGAAGGCGACCGCTTCGAGTCTTCTAATTCTTTCAGTCACGCACGCTCGTCGATATCGAGTGGCTTCTCCTGAAACTCGGCGCGTTTCTTCGCCGATTTCACCCAGTTCCACAAAGTCCCGTCACTGATGCCCAAATCCCAGGCAATTTCAGCGATCGACCTACCCGAGTTCACCACCAATTCCACAGCCTCTGCCTTGAACTCAGGTGTGAACTTCCGACGCGTCGAACCCCTATACCGATTTCTCCTTGCAGACAATCATTCCACTCCGATGACTGTCTACGGAAGGGATCGCCCTCCACTTCAGTGTCCGCCGTTGAGCAGTCCATACTGGCCACGAACGGGCACTTTCATGTCAGCCAACAGATGGGGTTGTAGTCCTCGATCAACGCTCTTCGCGCGAGCGCTCATCCTCGGGCCGAAGCGGGCCCTCCCACGGGTACTACGTGCGAACTACTCGACAGATCCTTCGCGGTGATCCGCTTCGCTACTCGACGGTGATCCCCATGGACCGGGCCGTGCCCGCGATGATCTTGGCGGCCTGGTCGATGTCGTTGGCGTTGAGGCCGGGCCTTCTTGGTCTCGGCGATCTCACGCACCTGATCCCAGCTGATCTTGGCGACCTTGGCCTTGTGCAGCTCGGCCGAACCCTTCTGAATTCCGGTGGCCTTCAGCAGCAGCCGGGCCGCGGGCGGGGTCTTACGGCGTTCGGGGCGGTACGGAGGATCCAACTCAAGCTGCATCGTTGGGCCGGCGAGTATTCGGCCCGGTTGGATGACTTTCACAACCCCGTCTACCACCCGGCGTTTCTGGTCCACCCCTATGAGGGTGGCCGGGAGGGAGCGCGGACACCTGGATTCGATCGGGCCGCGGTTGAGCCTCATCACCTCAAGAAGTTCGGCAAACCCGGTCGGCCCCAGGCTGGCACCGGCAACACCCCCGACACGGACAGGGAACAGGCCACTGGGGTCAAGAAGAGTCGGTGGGCGCTGCTGAAGAACCCGGACAACCTGGCCGAGAATCAGACGGTGACGTCTCAGCTAATCGAACTTCGAGGACCCCGCCCTGCACCGCGCCTACCTGCTCAAGGAATCGCTGCGACTGCCCTTCCAGATCAAGGACGACGACACGGCATTGGAACTGGCGCGGTGGATCGAATGGGCTCGCCGCTACCGACTTTACGAGTTCTTCGAGTAGCAGAGAACCTCATCACCCACCCCTAATCCAACCTGGCTGCCATCAAACACGGCCTCTGCAACGGCCAGATCGAATCGGCCGACACCAAGAGACTACTCTCGCGCGTCACGCGAGTTCCGAAGCCCAGCTTACCTTGGCCATGCTCAGCCTCGGCAGTCGAGCACCAAGACTCCCCGGAAGGGAACCTCCATAAAAGAGTCAGCAGAGGCCCACTTTACAGAATTAGCCGCAGCCAGATGACTTGTAGCTAAGCGAGGAGGTGCCGTACGGCCCGATCACGCTCTGCTGGCCTGTGATCCTCTGAGAGAGACCCAGAACGCAGGCGTCGATGTCAAGGTTCTGCATCCACCCGAACGTTGCAGCCTGCAGATCTGGATCAGCAATTAATGGAACTTCGATGATCGTCACTTCATCCCCCACCACTAGAGGCGGGGTCGCATTGGCCGTGGGTGTCGTGACATTGGTGCTGGCCCGACCACCTGTGGCACCTCCAGCAGTCGCACCATCGGAAGAATCGACAACCGCCGATGACGAACCACTGTCCTCAGAGGCTCCATCTCCCGCTTGGGCAGCGACTGCCGCGTCATTCACCCGGGAACGATCCTTGCGAGTGGATCGGGTCGGGGCGTTGCCAGCGGCGCTGCCTACAGCAGCCTCCGATGAATCACCGGAGTCAGGATCGGTCGGGTTGGCAAGTGCCACCGGCATGAGCGTGGCGGCTGCCGCAACAGAGAAAGCCGCAGTGGCCCACTGGATTTTGCTGGCGATAGTAGCCATCTGCTGGTCCCCATACTTCTGTCGATCGAGCTTGGATGAATCTGAGATAGAACTTAACAGATCGTCTCACCGTGTGGTGGGAGTGTCAACTTTTGAGCTCGCTTTCTGCACACTTCCCTGACGGGTTATCCGACTGTCTCAACCTCGACTTTTCGAGCTAGCGGGGGTCGGTGCGCTGCGCCATGAAGATCGCTGATCGATAGCGGCTTTGGGCTTGGGATGTGTTCTAATGTCCCGAATTCACGTCTCGCCGGGGCGGGGGGGCGAGCTTGCCGTTGGCCGGCGGGCCTTTCCAGGTCATCGGGGCGGGTTTGCGGTTTCAAGGCGATGCGGCATGAATACGTTGCCAAGCGGTCACGATCGCGGCGGCCGTCGCCGGACTCAGCTTAGGCGTCGATCGTTGCCCGCTCGTCAATCACCACGGTCGCCAATTGCAGCGCTGGCGCATCGGCCTTAGGCGCGTCGGCGTTCATCTGCAGCACAAATAATCCGTTGGGCGACGGAATCACAACCGTCTTCTGCGCGATCAGCCGCCCTTCGCCATCTTTGGTATAAAAACCGGCCAACTGAACGGCATCGAAACCGCTCAGTTTGCTCGTCATCGGCTCGGACACCGACCGGTAATCCGGAAGGCTTTTAAGCTCGCCTGGGGCGTACTCAAGTACTTGGGCGGGGTCGGCAGGACCTTCCAAGCGGGAAAGGAGAACCTCGACGAACGGCACGTCGTCAAGGTTGGTCGCATCGTCATACAGGATCTCGGCATACGCCCCTGAGGGGGTGTCGGATCCCGCATCCGACCACCCCGGCGGCAAGGGGATCGTGACAGTCGGGGTTCCCGGGTCACCGAATCGAATCGGCGTCTGGGTGATGCCGTTCGCGGCGAAGTAGTCAGCGAGGGTCTTGTTCGACCCGGAACCAACCTTCGCGGTCGCCGACCCCGAACGCCCCGAATCACGGTTGACGACAATGAGAACTCCGACGATCACCGCCACCAATGCCAGGGCGAGAACGATGAGGTTGCGAGGACTGCGGAACCACGGTCCACCAGACGCCTTTGCCGGGGCTTGAGCCATGAGGGGGCCGGCGTCATGATGCTGATTCGATCGCACCACATGATCCTAGTCTGGGATCGCTCAGCAGCCGAACCCCAATGCCTCTAGGGCCGCCACACTTCAGAGCTCGTCAAGCTTCCACCAACTGGGTTGCCGGATCCGCCGTCCGGAAACCAGAACAGCACATAAACCGGCGACTGACCCTCACGTTCCACACCACCCTGATAGCTAGCGAGAAGATGTCCCGCGTTGGCAGCCTCTTTAGAGACGTATTGAGCATGGGTGAACAAATCCGGCGCGCTCTTGTAACTCACCTCGGTCTGTGCCGCCGTCACCTCATCCCAGATGTGAGCGGTGAAGTCGGGTCCTCCGTTGATTGAGGCCAGAGACCGCAGCACCTGTTTGACCGACAGCTTGAATCTCGGGGAGGCCGGATCGACCGGCACCATCACATCCGCAACGAGTTCGGCAGGTGCTCCACCCTCACCGAGCAACTGAACCGGCTGCGGTCCCTCAGCAGCGGGGTCGGTCGGCGCAGTCCCCAGGATGGCGGGATCAACCGAACCGAGGACGACGTAGTATGTCGTCGCCTTGTCGGGTCGGTCACTGGCCCGTTGGGCAATCACCTCGTAGGGCGGGACCGGGCCGATCGGCAACGCCGGGGGCTGAACCGGAACGGCCGCCTCCGGCGCGGGGGCGGGGTTGACCGTACCCCCGACCGCCGGCTTGATGATCGGCTTGGCCACCACGTGCGCACTGACGATAGCGGCATAGCCGACCGAGTCGGCCTGCGCCGACCGGCTGTCGCAGGACGTCAGCGGCAGACACGCCACCACGACCACCGCAGCACCCCCAACACACCTTATTCCCCGTGTGCGGTGACGGAGCATCTCTGCCTCCAACTACTCCAACCGGAGCGGGGCGAACCGAGAGCGATGTCTCGGGTTCTGACCAGCACGGTAATTACCTGTGAGGAAACTGTGACATGACCATTGTGCGACGTGCCTCACGTAGTTTGAGCGCGTAGTCGACGGTGGTGCCTCACGTACTTTGAGCGCGTGGCTGGGAAGGCTTGCCCGGTGTGGAAGGCAAGATCGACATGGCCGCAAGACGGCAGGTCACGAACAAACTGCAAGGTCAGTACCGCAAGGCGGCCAAGGCGGACAAGAGCAAGATCCTGGATCGGGTGGTGGCCACGACCGGGATGGGGCGGTCGACGGCGCGGCGGATGCTCAGCGGTCCCAGGCTGGCCGATCCGGCCGAGCAGGTTGATGGCCGCAGTCTGCGGCCGCGGTCCTTCAGCGACGACGCCAGGGCACTTCTTGAGCATGTGTGGTTCCTGATGGGCATGCCATGCGGCAAGTACCTCGTGGTCATGCTCGGGACGTGGCTGCCGCTTCTTGACTCCGCCGGCGATCTGAACAAGCCGTATGCGACCGAGCAGGCGCGCGGGGAGCTGCTGGCGATGAGCGCGGCGACGGTGGACCGGTACCTGAAACCGGTCCGGGATCGGATGCGGATCAAGGGTGTATCGACGACGAAACCGTCTCCGCTGCTGCGGAATTCGATCACGATTCGCACGTGTGCCGATGAAGCACCGGATCGCCCGGGGGTGATCGAGGCCGATACCGTGGCCCACTGCGGACCCACGTTGGTCGGCGAGTTCGCCCGCACCCTGACGATGACCGACGTGGTGACCGGCTGGACCGAGAACTGCTCGGTGCGCAACAACGCCGCCAAGTGGATTCTGGCCGGCGTGGAGGCTCTGACGGGCCGGTTCCCGTTCCCGATGGTGGTCTTCGACTCCGACTGCGGCGGCGAGTTCATCAACCACGAGGTGGCGGGCTGGCTGCAGGACCGCGATATCTCCCAGACCAGGTCACGGCCCTATCGGAAGAACGATCAGGCCCATGTGGAGTCCAAGAACAACCACGTCGTCCGCAAGCACGCGTTCTACTGGCGCTACGACACCGACGCAGAGCTGACGCTGCTCAACGAACTCTGGGAGCTGGTATCGCTGCGGTTGAACTTCTTCACCCCGACGAAGAAGCCGGTCGGCTACACCACCACCGGCGACGGCCGCAAGAAGCGGATATACGACGCCCCGGCTACCCCGTGGCAACGCGTCAAGGATTCCAATATCGTTGATTCCCAGAATCTCTCGGAGATTGAAGGGCGGATCGAAGGAATCAACCCTGCCGATCTGACCCGCCGAATCAACGCCGTCCAGATGCAGCTGCTCGACCTGGCGCAAGCCAAGACCGAGGCCCTGGTCGCCGCCCGGCATGTCGACCTGGAAGCATTGCAACCGTCAATCAACCGATTGACCAAGACGTAGAGCAGGCCTACCTCACGCGCTCAAAGTACGTGAGGCACCGCCCACCGCTTCGCGCTCACTTTTACGTGAGGCACCTCGCCCGCGCCCAACCGCTGCCTGATCGTCGCCCGACCTCTGCCAGACCATGCGGATGCGGAAGAAGCCCCGGCCGGACCATAGGATGATGCCCTGTGACCCCCGCCGACCTCGCTGAGTTGCTGCGCCTCACCGCCGCTGCGGTCCTCGCCGAGCATGGGCTCGACCAGACGGCGCTGCCGGCCACGGTCACCGTCGAGCGTCCGCGCAACCCCGAGCACGGCGACTACGCCACCAACGTTGCCTTGCAGACCGCCAAGAAGGCGGGCGTCAATCCCCGTAAGCTTGCCGGGTGGCTCGCCGATGCGATCAAGAGCGCAGACGGCATCTCCGCGGCCGAGGTGGCCGGACCCGGTTTCGTCAACCTGCGCCTCGACGCGGCCGCCCAGGGGGCGATCGTCGGCAACGTCCTGCGCGCCGGTCCGGACTACGGCGACTCCGCACAGTTGGCGAACTGCCGGATCAATCTGGAATTCGTCTCGGCCAACCCGACCGGCCCGATCCATATCGGCGGCACCCGGTGGGCCGCCGTCGGCGACGCGTTGGGCCGACTGCTGAGCACCCAGGGCGCCGAGGTGGTCCGGGAGTATTACTTCAACGACCACGGCGCTCAGATCGACCGGTTCGTGAACTCGCTGATCGCCGCAGCCAAGGGGGAGCCCGCCCCGGAGGACGGCTACGCGGGCGCCTACATCACCGACATCGCCGCCGACGTGCTGGCCAAGGCGCCCGCCGCGCTGAGCCTGCCTCTCGACGAGCAGCGCGAGACCTTCCGCTCCATCGGCGTGGATCTGATGTTCGACCACATCAAGTCCTCGCTGCACGAGTTCGGCACCGACTTCGACGTGTACACCCACGAGGACTCGATGCACACCAGCGGCCGGGTGGACCAGGCTGTCGAGACCTTGCGAACCAACGGTGCGATCTACGAGAAGGATGGCGCAACCTGGTTGCGCACAACGGATTTCGGCGACGACAAGGATCGCGTCGTCATCAAGAGCGATGGAAACCCCGCCTATATTGCGGGCGACCTTGCCTACTATCTCGACAAGCGCCAGCGCGGATTCGATCTGTGCATCTACATGCTGGGCGCCGATCACCACGGCTACATCGCCCGGCTCAAAGCCGCCGCCGCCGCACTGGGTGACGATCCCGACACCGTCGAGGTGCTCATCGGCCAGATGGTCAACCTCGTCCGCGACGGTCAACCGGTCCGGATGAGCAAGCGTGCCGGCACCGTCATCACGCTCGACGACCTGGTGGAAGCCATCGGTGTCGACGCCGCCCGATATGCGCTGATCCGGTCCTCGGTGGACACCCCGATCGACATCGACCTGGAACTGTGGTCCTCCGCGTCGGCCGAGAACCCGGTCTACTACGTCCAGTACGCGCACGCGCGACTGTGCGCGCTCGGCCGCAACGCGGCCGATCTGGGCCTGGTCTCGAGCACCGCCCACCTCGATCTGCTCAGCCACGCCAAGGAGGGCACCCTGGTGCGCACCCTCGGGGAGTTCCCTCGGGTGCTGGCGGCGGCGGCTGCACTGCGCGAGCCGCACCGCGTGTGCCGCTATCTCGAGGACCTCGCCGGTGACTACCACCGGTTCTACGATGTCTGCCGGGTGCTGCCGCAGGGCGACGAGCAGCCCTCCGACCTGCACGCCGCCCGACTCGCACTGTGCGAGGCGACCCGCCAGGTGATCGCCAACGGCTTGGCGATCCTCGGGGTGAGTGCCCCGGAGCGGATGTGAACGCACACCCCGCCGGACCTCGGCATGCCGAGGAGATCCACCACGGCGACGTACCGCCGCGGCCGCACGACCCGGCCGATGTGCTGGCACTGGCGCCCCAGGTCTGGCCGCGCAACCTGAGCCGTGGTGACGACGGCGTGGTGCGCATCGCCGGCCTGGCCGTGACGGACCTGGCCGCCCAGTTCGGCACCCCGCTGTTCATCCTCGACGAGGACGATTTCCGCGGGCGGTGCCGGGAGATGGCGCAGGCTTTCGGGGGCGGCGCCAACGTCCACTACGCCGCCAAGGCGTTCCTGTGCAGCGAGGTGGCGCGCTGGGTTGCCGAGGAGGGCCTCTCGTTGGACGTCGCCAGTGGCGGCGAACTGGCCGTAGCCCTGCACGCCGGCTTTCCCGCCGAACGAATCACCCTGCACGGCAACAACAAATCGCTGTCCGAGCTCACCTCGGCCGTCACGGCCGGTGTCGGGTGCGTGGTCGTCGACTCGCTGACCGAGATCGATCGGCTGGACGCGGTGGCCGCCGACGCCGGTCTGGTGCAGGACGTCATGGTGCGGGTCACCGTCGGGGTGGAGGCACACACCCATGAATTCATCGCCACCGCCCACGAGGATCAGAAGTTCGGTCTCTCACTGGCCGGCGGTGCCGCGATGAACGCCATCCGCCGCGTGTTCGCCGCGGACCACCTGCGCCTGGTCGGCCTGCACAGTCATATCGGCTCGCAGATCTTCGATGTCGACGGATTCGAACTGGCCGCACGCCGGGTCATCGGACTGCTGCGTGACGTGGTCGCCGAATTCGGTGTCGACAAGACCGCCCAACTCGCCACCGTCGATCTCGGCGGCGGACTGGGAATCTGCTATCTGCCTTCCGACGATCCGCCACCGGTGGCCGATCTGGCCGCGAAACTTGCCGCGATCGTCGCCACCGAGTCCGCCGCCGTCGGGCTGCCCGCCCCCCGACTGGTCGTCGAGCCGGGCCGGGCCATCGCGGGACCGGGCACGGTGACCCTGTACGAGGTCGGCACGGTCAAGGACGTCGCTGTCAGCCATGGCGCGAGCCGGCGCTACATCAGCGTCGACGGCGGGATGAGCGACAACATCCGCACCTCGCTCTACGGCGCGCAGTACGACGTCCGGCTGGTGTCCCGCGGGAGCGTCGCGCAGCCCGTCCTGGCCCGCATAGTCGGCAAACACTGCGAGAGCGGCGATATCGTGGTCCGCGATACCTGGGTCCCCGACGATGTGGAGCCTGGTGACCTGCTGGCGGTGGCCGCCACCGGCGCCTACTGCTACTCGATGTCGAGTCGGTACAACCTGATCGGCCGGCCCGCCGTCGTCGCGGTGCGCGACGGGCGGTCCCGGCTCATCCTGCGCCGGGAGACCGTCGAAGATCTGCTCAGTCTGGAAGTGAGGTGAACGGTGACAGCTGACGAGAAGCCCATCGGGGTGGCGGTGCTCGGTCTGGGCAACGTCGGCCGGGAGGTCGTCCGCATCATCGGGCAGAGTTCCGATGACCTCGCCGCCCGCATCGGTGCGCCACTGGAGGTTCGTGGCATCGCGGTGCGGTCGGTGTCCGGCGACCGGGGTGTGCCCGAGTCGCTGCTCACCGACGACGTCGAGCAACTGGTGTCCCGCCCCGACGTCGACATCGTGGTCGAACTGATGGGTCCGGTGGAACCGGCCCGCAAGGCCATCCTCACCGCCCTCGAGCACGGCAAGTCGGTGGTGACCGCCAACAAGGCGTTGCTGGCGCAGTCCACCGGGGAACTCGCCGAAGCCGCCGAACGGGCGCATGTCGACCTCTATTTCGAGGCCGCGGTGGCCGGTGCCATCCCGGTGATCCGGCCACTGACCCAGTCGCTGGCCGGCGATACCGTCCTGCGGGTGGCCGGGATCGTCAACGGCACCACCAATTACATCCTCTCCGAGATGGCCAGCACCGGAGCCGATTACGCCTCGGCACTGGCAGACGCCAGCGCCTTGGGCTACGCGGAGGCCGATCCGACCGCCGATGTCGAGGGCTACGACGCCGCGGCCAAGGCGGCGATTCTGGCGTCCATCGCCTTCCACACCAGGGTGACCGCCGACGACGTCTACCGGGAGGGCATCACCAAGGTCGGCCCCGCTGACTTCGATGCCGCCCGCGCCCTGGGATGCACCATCAAGCTCCTGGCCATCTGTGAGCGGATTGTCGATCCTGATGGGCGGCAACGGGTTTCGGCCCGAGTCTATCCGGCGCTGGTGCCGCTGGAGCACCCGTTGGCATCGGTCAACGGTGCCTTCAACGCGGTGGTGGTGGAAGCCGAGGCGGCCGGCCGGCTGATGTTCTACGGGCAGGGCGCGGGCGGTAACCCGACCGCGTCCGCGGTGTTGGGCGATGTGGTGATGGCCGCCCGTAACCGGGTGCAGGGTGGCCGGGGTCCGCGGGAGTCCAAGTACGCCGAACTGCCGATCGCCCCGATGGGCATGATTCCGACCCGCTACTACGTGAGCATGACCGTCAAGGATCGTCCCGGTGTATTGGCCTCGGTGGCAACCGAATTCGGCAAGCGCGAGGTCAGCATCGCCGAGGTGCGCCAGGAGGGCCTGAGTGATTCGGCCGGGCATCCTGCCGGCGCCCGCATCGTTGTGGTCACCCACCGGGCCACCGATGCGGCACTGTCGGAGACTGTCGCCGCACTCACCGACCTCGATGTCGTCGACGCGGTCAACAGCGTGCTGCGTCTGGAGGGAACCAGCTGATGACCAACACCGCAGCCGTCCACCGGCCCTGGCCGGGCCTGATCGAGGCCTACCGCGAACGGCTTCCCATGGCGGCGAACTGGACTCCGGTGACGCTGCTCGAGGGTGCCACCCCGCTGGTGCCCGCGCCGCGACTGTCGGCGAAGACCGGCTGCACCGTGCACCTCAAAGTCGAGGGACTCAATCCCACCGGCTCGTTCAAGGACCGCGGGATGACGATGGCCGTCACCGAGGCGGTCGCCCGCGGCCAGCAGGCGGTGCTGTGCGCGTCGACCGGCAACACCTCGGCAAGCGCCGCGGCCTATGCCGCCCGCGCGGGGATCACCTGTGCGGTGCTGATTCCGCAGGGCAAGATCGCGATGGGAAAGCTCGCGCAAGCAGTCATGCACGGCGCCAAGATCATTCAGATCGACGGAAACTTCGACGACTGTCTGGAACTGGCCCGCAAGCTGACCGCCGACTACCCGACGATCTCTCTGGTCAACAGCGTCAATCCGGTCCGTATCGAAGGCCAGAAGACCGCTGCCTTCGAGATCGTCGACGCCCTGGGTTACGCGCCGGACGTGCACGCGCTGCCGGTGGGGAACGCCGGGAACATCACTGCCTACTGGAAGGGCTACACCGAATACCACCGGGACGGTGTGATCGACGCGCTGCCCCGGATGCTGGGTACCCAGGCCGCCGGCGCGGCCCCACTGGTGCTCGGTCATCCGGTGAGCAAGCCCGAGACGCTGGCCACCGCCATCCGGATCGGTGCTCCGGCGTCCTGGGACGGGGCGATGGCCGCCAGGGAGGAGTCCGATGGGCGATTCCTGGCCGCCACCGATGACGAACTGTTGGCCGCCTACCACCTCGTCGCACACGAGGAAGGCGTGTTCGTCGAGCCTGCTTCCGCGGCCAGCGTCGCGGGCCTGCTCAAGGCGGTTGAGGACGGCTGGGTGAAGCCCGGATCGACGGTGGTGTGCACCGTCACCGGCCACGGTCTGAAGGATCCCGATACCGCGCTGCGCGATATCCCCGCGGTGACGCCGCTTCCGGTTGACGCCGCCACGGTGGTGTCCGCGCTGGGTCTCGGGTAGTCCTGGGATGACGACCCCTGTGCTTCTCCCTGTCGGGCTCACCGCCAGTGCGGTGGTGGCTGCGTCGAGCGCGAATCTGGGCCCGGGTTTCGACAGCCTCGGCGTCGCCTTGGGCCGCTACGACGAAATCGTCGTCGAGACAGTCGAACACGGCGTCCGGGTCGAGGTGGAGGGCGAGGGTGCCGGACAGATCTCGACGGGTGCGGACAACCTTGTCGCCAAGGCCCTGGTAGCCGGGTTGGCTGCGGCCGGAGCCGCCGCGCCAGGCCTGGTTCTGCGCTGCCGCAACACCATTCCCCAGTCGCGGGGTCTGGGATCTTCGGCGTCAGCGGTGGTCATCGGCCTGGCTGCCGCCAATGGCCTTGTGGCACAGGCGAATCTGAGTCCGCTCGATGACGCCCAATTGATCCAGCTCTCCTCGGAGTTCGATGGCCACCCGGATAACACCTCCGCCGCCGTGCTCGGCGGCGCGATCGTGTCGTGGACCGAGTTCGGTCAGCAGGGAGCCCGCTACGGCGCGACCCGGCTGCGCCTGGATCCCCGGATCCGGTTCTTCGTCGCCACACCGGAGGTGCGGTCGTCGACTGCAGAGACGCGAGTGCTGCTTCCCGAACACGTGTCGCACACCGACGCGCGGTTCAACCTCAGCCGGGCCGCGTTGCTGGTGGTTGCTCTGACCGAGCATCCGGAGCTCCTGATGACGGCTACCGAGGACGTCCTGCATCAACCGCAGCGGGCGGCGGCAATGCCGGCATCCGCCGAGTTCCTGCGCTACCTGCGTGGCCGCGGGGTTGCGGCGGTGCTCTCCGGCGCCGGGCCGGCAGTGCTGGCGATGACGTCCGGGACGGGCCTGCCCGCCGACGCGATCGAGGCGGGCGCCGCGCACGGATTTGCTGTGGCCGAGACGTCGGTCGGTGAACCGGTTCGGTGGTCGGCTGGAGTTGCGGCGCCCCTTCGCTAGGGACCGTTCACTAGGGCTGTCTTGCGTTAGGTCAGCGCCTGTGGCTATTCTTTCGGCAGTCCGTCAACCGCGTGTGTGACGCGCCGGTGTGAGGACTATCGCCAACCTTCGTGAGATCAACCTCGGTGTTTCAAGGGCGGGCTTCGGGTATCCACCGTTGCCATCCCGGCCGGATCGCCCGGGCTGCTGCATCGAGACGGTGAGACTTCGCGGTCAGTGAATCGGCTGAACGCAACCCCAAACCCCTGCCATACATCAGAAGACCGCTAGGGTAGGAAAGGACATCCGTGACCGATACGGACCTCATCACGGCTGATTCCGGCAATGCCGGTTCGCTGACCGCAATGGTGCTCCCCGAACTGCGGGCTCTGGCCGTGCAAGCTGGCGTCAAGGGCACTTCTGGTATGCGCAAGAGCGAATTGATCGCCGCGATCCGGGAGACTCGGGACGGCGGTGCAACCGGCAGCGGACAGCAGCAGCGACCCGCTCAGCGCTCGGCCCGGTCCGCTGAGCCCGCCGCTTCGGCTGAGGCTAAGGCCAAGGAGCCCGCCGTCTCCGGGGAGGCGACCGAGAAGAAGGCCGCCGATTCTGGTGAGGCGAAGGCCCAGGAATCTGCCGTCTCCGGGGAGGCGACCGAGAAGAAGGCCGCCGATTCTGGTGAGGCGAAGGCCCAGGGGCCCGCCGCCTCCGGCGAGGTGGCAGAGAAGAAGCCCGCTGATTCCGGCGCGGCGACGGACAAGAATCCGCAGCGCGAGACGACCGAGGCGCGCGAGCCCAGGGCAGAGCGCCGCGAGCCGCGGGCCGAGAACCGCGAATCGCGGGGCGAGAACCGGGAAGGTCGTGACGGTGGGGACGGGGGCGGCGATGCCGCCGCCGGCCGGGAGAACCGTGACGACGACGGCGAGGGCCGCGGTGGCCGCCGCGGACGCCGGTTCCGTGATCGTCGTCGGCGTGGGGAGCGCACGGAGGGGGCGGGCAACGACACCGAGGTCCGCGAGGACGATGTCGTCCAACCGGTTGCCGGCATCCTGGACGTACTCGACAACTATGCATTCGTCCGCACCTCGGGATACTTGGCAGGACCGAACGACGTCTACGTGTCGATGAACCTGGTCCGCAAGAACGGGCTGCGTCGTGGCGACGCCGTCACCGGCGCGGTGCGGGTGTCGCGCGAGGGTGAGGGCGCCGGCCAGAACCAGCGGCAGAAGTTCAATCCGCTGGTCCGGTTGGACAGCGTCAACGGCGGCCCCGTCGAGGCCGCCCGTAACCGGCCGGAGTTCAGCAAGCTCACACCGCTCTACCCCAACCAGCGGTTGCGTCTGGAGACCACCCCGGATCGTCTGACGACCCGCGTGATCGACCTGATCATGCCGATCGGCAAGGGGCAGCGCGCACTGATCGTGTCGCCGCCGAAGGCCGGCAAGACCACGATCATGCAGGACATCGCCAACGCGATCACACGCAACAACCCCGAGTGCCACCTGATGGTGGTCCTCGTCGATGAGCGGCCCGAAGAGGTCACCGATATGCAGCGCTCGGTGAAAGGTGAGGTCATCGCCTCGACGTTCGACCGCCCGCCGTCCGACCACACCCAGGCCGCCGAGCTGGCGATCGAGCGGGCCAAGCGCCTGGTGGAGCAGGGCAAGGATGTCGTCGTCCTGCTGGACTCGATCACCAGGCTCGGCCGCGCGTACAACAACGCTTCGCCGGCCTCCGGGCGCATTCTCTCCGGCGGTGTCGACTCGACCGCGCTGTACCCGCCCAAGCGCTTCCTGGGCGCCGCCCGCAATATCGAGGACGGCGGGTCGCTGACGATTATCGCCACCGCCATGGTGGAGACCGGATCGACCGGCGACACGGTGATCTTCGAGGAGTTCAAGGGCACTGGCAACGCCGAACTCAAGCTGGACCGCAAGATCGCCGAGCGCCGGGTGTTCCCGGCCGTCGACGTCAACCCGTCCGGCACCCGCAAGGACGAGTTGTTGCTCTCCCCGGACGAGTTCGCGATCGTGCACAAGCTGCGCCGGGTGCTGAGTGGACTGGACAGCCACCAGGCCATCGACCTGCTGATGAGCCAGCTGCGCAAGACCAAGACCAACTACGAGTTCCTGGTTCAGGTGTCCAAGACCGCGCCCGGTGGCTCCGACTCGGACTGATCAGGCGTTCAATTTCGGCGCGGAAACGTGCGCATCGCGCACGTTTCCGCGCCGAAATCGACTGCCGAAACCGACTGGGCTCGCCCTCGCCGAATCAGCGTTTCGGCGTGCCGACGTTGCCGCCGCGTGGTGCCGTCGCCGACTTCAGCACCTGCGGTAGTCCGATGACGGCGGCGAACCCGTCCGCGTCGCCGGTGGTGTACTCGTCGGTGTTGTAGACGTTGTCCATGAAGATCGAGCCGAGGTCCTGACCGCCGACGCTCACCATGCTGTTGCGCAGTTCGTCGCGGGCCGCGTTGAACGACTCGTAGCCGTGAGTGAGGTTCTGCAGGTCGAGGTTCTCCTCGCTCAGCGAGGCCGTCCAGATGAAGCCCGGCCCGTTCGGGTTGGGCGAGGGGCCGAAGATTCGGCCGTGGCTATTGGCGAGCAGGAAATAGTTGTCGCGGAACGCCGTGTTGGCCCCGGTTGGTTGCTGGCTGAAGATGCCCGACTCGATGACGCCCTGATAGCCGGTGCTGCTGACCGCGGACGGGGCGAATCCCGCGCGTGTCATCCACGCGTTGAGATTGCTCACCGCCTGGGTGGTGTTTTGGGACGCCGAGTCGACGATCACGACGTTGATGCCCTCCATGACGGTCTTGCCCTGATACGGCAGACCGATCCAGTCGGCGATCTCGTTCTTGGAGTTGATCATCCACTGGCCGAGACTGCCGTAGGGAGTGGACACGGTCGAGGTGGGACTCGGCTGCCCGGCCCGGACGCCCTCTGGTTCAGGATCCGCCGTGACGGCTTGCCCCGGTACGGTCGGGGAGGTCACGGACGGCTCCGTGGTGGACCTGCCGGAGCCGGGTCGCCGGGTGTCCGTGGCTCGGCCGGCCTCTGCGGTGTTCCCGTTGGCGCGGCGGGCGGCGCCCCGGGACCGCTCGGCGGAGCCGGCGCCGGCCGGTGCCGACGCGGCGGGCGGAGTCGTAGTTCCCGACGGCTCGGTCGACGGATCTGCGGCGGCCACTCCTGACACCGGCGCCAACCCGCTGACGGCGACGGCTGCCGCGGCGGCCACGAACGCCTTTGGGATCGTCATGGTGGAACCTCCCGGAAGCTCAGTTGTCGGTGTTGCGGGCGCCGGCGCCGGGATTGGCGGACGCATGCGCCTTCCCGGACGAAGGAGACCGGTCGCCGCCGCCGGGTGTGGCGGCGGAAGATTTGAGGGTGCCGGAATCGGACCTGGGCGGCAGGGTTGATGTGGCCGGATCACCTGATGCGGCATCGGTGCTGGCCGAGGCTTCGGGCGCGGGCGCGGGCGCAGGCGAGGCTGTCGATGCCAGGGAGCGTGCCCCCGCCGGGGTGACCTGGGGTGTGGTCACCGGGAAATTGGCACCCACCGCGTTGGCGATGGTCAACTGCGATTTCTCGGCCCACATCCGCAGGCTGGGAACGGCATAGCCGTTTCCGGGCCCGAGCGGTCCCAATCCCGGGCCGACGGTGACCGCCAGCAGTGTGCCGGGCAGGCTCGAAGTGACTTCGCCATCGACTCCCACCGGACCGAGCAGGCCGTCGACGACCGTGTTCCAGGCGCCTTCCAGGTCGAGCGTGGTCAGCGCAGCCAGGGTCTGGGATCCGATGGTGACCGCGGCGCCGGCAATCGCCGACAGCGCGCCGCCCACCGTGGCCAGCAGGTCACCGGCGATTCCGGGTAGCGATACGACGACGTTCGTCAGATGTGCCGCCACGCCGCCGAGAACAGCGAGACCCGCGTCGAGTGCGATCTGACCGGCGTCCTGGATCGGCGCCAGTGTCGCTTCCACCAGCGTTGCGAGCGCTTCGGAGAACTGGCCACCGATCGCCTGCCCGGCGGCGGTGACGATCGCCCCGGGCAGATTCCACACCGCATCGGTGAGGATCTGCGCAGACGTGCTCAGAGCGTCGATGGAGCCGCCCAGATAGTTGAACCCGTTGAAGCCCAACTGGCTGATGATCGGCAGGGCGACGTAGATGAACTCGGGTCCGATCCCCTGGAACGGGTCCCACGGGTAGTCCGGGTAGGTGTCGATGCCGTTGAACAGATCGTTGTTCAGTACCTGGACGGTGCCGATCAGCGCGCCGAGCGGACTGGACAGACCCGCGAGCGCGACGTCGGGAAGCGCGGGCACCGAGAGGTGTGTGGCCGCCAGAGTGGGGGGGCTGGACCAGGCCGACCCCGGCGGCCATGACCGCCACGGCCAACGGAACTCGCAGTGACCCTTGCACTTCAGCTACCTCCCAGATCCAGGCACCACACGACCGCGGACGATTCACATAATCCGCGTTATTGTCCACGCGACGGGTACGGCTCGGGCCACCGGGGGCCTTAGGCCGTGTTTGGGCAGGTGACCGCCGAACTGGCATACTGGGGCGCGATCCCACCTCAGGTACCGGTTCACGCTCCCGGGAACACACCCGGTCCGGCGACCCGGCGACCACAGACGAAGAGGAACTATGAAGACCGGCATTCATCCCGCCTATGTCGAGACCACGGTGGTCTGCGGCTGCGGTAACAGCTTCACCACCCGTAGCACGAAGCAGAGCGGCCACATCGTGGTCGAGGTGTGCTCGCAGTGCCACCCCTTCTACACCGGTAAGCAGAAGATCCTCGATAGCGGCGGCCGTGTCGCCCGCTTCGAGAAGCGCTACGGCAAGCGCAAGACCGGCGAGAACGCCGACAGCTAGCGTTGACTCAGAGCGCACCCGCCGACGCGGTCGACGCGGTGCTCACCGAACACGCCGACCTGGAACGTCAGCTCTCCGACCCGGACCTGCACGCCGACCCGGACGGCGCACGGCGAGTGGGGAAACGTTTCGCGCGACTGGCGCCGATCGTCGCCACGTACCGCAAACTCGAAGCCGCCCGCGGAGACCTGGAGGCCGCCCGCGAACTCGCGGCCGACGATTCCTCGTTCGCCGATGAGGTGGTCGAACTTCAAGCGCGCGTCGCCGAACTCGATGACCAACTCACCGACATGTTGGCCCCGCGCGACCCGCATGACCCGGACGACATCGTGCTCGAGGTCAAGTCCGGCGAGGGTGGGGAGGAGTCGGCGCTGTTCGCCGCCGATCTCGCCCGGATGTACATCCGCTACGCCGAACGGCACGGCTGGACGGTGACCGTGCTCGACGAGACGTTCTCCGACCTCGGCGGGTACAAGGAGGCCACCATCGCCATCGCCGCGAAGGGGGATTCCGCGGACGGTGTGTGGTCGCGACTGAAGTGGGAGGGCGGGGTACACCGCGTTCAGCGCGTCCCGGTCACCGAATCGCAGGGTCGCGTCCACACGTCGGCCGCCGGCGTACTGGTCTACCCCGAGACCGAGGAGGTCGAGGCGGTCCAGATCGACGAGTCGGATCTGCGCATCGACGTCTATCGGTCCTCGGGCAAGGGCGGCCAGGGGGTCAACACCACCGATTCGGCGGTCCGCATCACCCATCTCCCGACCGGCATCGTGGTCACCTGCCAGAACGAGCGCTCCCAGTTGCAGAACAAGGCCCGCGCCATGCAGGTGCTGGCCGCGCGGTTGCAGGCACTGGCCGAAGAGCAGGCGGAGGCCGACGCATCGGCCGATCGCGCCAGCCAGATCCGCACCGTCGACCGCAGCGAGCGGATTCGCACGTACAACTTTCCGGAGAACCGGATCGCCGACCACCGGATCAACTTCAAGGCCCACAACCTCGATCAGGTGCTCGAC
>Ga0208564_1000631_pt1 | contig 32016 bp, 34 predicted proteins | sample AD_UKC073_MetaG_FD_184439 | JGI IMG/M metagenome (GOLD analysis project Ga0208564, IMG submission 184439) | Active sludge microbial communities of municipal wastewater-treating anaerobic digesters from USA - AD_UKC073_MetaG (SPAdes) (version 2) | ecosystem: Engineered > Bioreactor > Anaerobic >... | reverse complement strand
GTGCACCACGGCGGCCACCACCGGGCCTATGTCGACAAGCTCAACGAACTGGTCGCCGATACGCCCTGGGCGGGCCTGACGCTTGAAACGCTGATCAAGCGAACGCGGGGCGAAGGCGACCGGCTGCAGCAGCGGATCTTCCAGAACGCGGCGCAGGACTGGAACCATGCGATGTTCTGGTCGAGCCTTGCGCCCGGCGGGATGACCAGCCCCGGTCCGGCCCTGTCCGCCCTGGTGGAGCGCGATTTCGGATCGCTGGACGCGCTGCGCCGCCAGTTCGTCGAACTGGGTACGGGGCATTTCGGCTCAGGCTGGATCTGGCTGGTGGTGGAAAACGGCAACCTTGGCCTGGTGACCACCCATGATGCCGAAAATCCGCTGGGCTCGGGTGCGGATACCCTGCTGGTCTGCGATCTGTGGGAACACGCCTATTACCTCGATCACCAGAACCGGCGCGCCGCGTTCCTCACCGCCTTTATCGAGCGGCTGGCGAACTGGGACCGGGCCGAGGCGCGGCTGCACGAGATCGGCCGGGGCGCGGGGCGCGGGTTCGAACCGCCCGTGCCCGAAACGCCGACGCCTGCCCCGCCGGGCACCGGGACCGACCCCATCGTGCCGCGCGGCGCCCCCGGCGGAGGGACGGGCGCATGACCGTGCACCCCGCGCAGAACCGCCCCAGGCCGGTCCTGGCCGGAACGTCCGCCGACCTGCGGCTGGCGGTGATCGGCAATTATCCGCCCCGCCGCTGCGGTATCGCCACCTTCACCGCGGACATGGTCGACAGCCTGCGCGGTGCCGGGGTGGATATCGCGATCGACGTCTACGCCATGACCCGCGCCGGGGACGATCCGGCGCCGCCGGGCGTGCTGTGCCCGATCCCCGAAACCGACCGCGCGGCCCACGCCCGGGCGGGCCATGCGATCGAGGCGAGCGGGGTCCATGCCGTGTGGGTGCAGCACGAATTCGGCATCTTCGGCGGCGAGGCGGGAGAGTGGATCATCGACCTGCTGGAGCCGATTGCCGCGCCGATCGTGGTGACGCTGCACACGGTGCTGGAACAGCCCAGCGCGGCGCAGGAGCGGGTGATGAGCTGGCTTGCCGCCCATGCCGCGCGGCTGGTGGTGATGTCGCACACGGCCAGGCGGATCCTGCTGGCGCGCGGCGACGTCGATCCGGCCCAGGTGGCCCTGATCGAACACGGCGCGCCCGATCGTCCGCTGGGCGGCGGCGATGCTGTCCGGCGCCGGCTTGGCCTGCCGGAAGACGAGGCTGTCCTGCTGACCTTCGGGCTGCTGTCGCCCGGCAAGGGGATCGAAGTGGCGATCCGCGCCCTGGCCCGCGTGGTCGGCGATCATCCGCGCCTGTGCTATGTCGTTGCCGGGGTAACCCATCCCCGCCTGGTCGAGCGCGAGGGCGAGCAGTATCGCGAAGAGCTTGAGCGGCTCGCGGCTTCGCTAGGGGTGGCCGGCAACATCCGCTGGATCAACGAGTACCTGGATAACGATGCGCTGATCGAACTGATCGAGTGCGCAGACATCTACCTCACCCCCTACACCGGGGCGCTGCAGTGCACTTCGGGTACGCTCAGTTATGCCGTTGCGCTGGGCAAGGCGGTGATTTCCACCCCCTACGTCCACGCCGCCGAACTGCTGGGCGATGGCCACGGCATCCTCACCCCGTTTGGCGACGAAGCCGCGATGGCCCGGGCGATCGGCGCCCTGCTGGACGATCCGGCGCGGCTCGCCCAGTTGCAGGCCCGCGCCCATGCGCGGGGCCGGGTGACGGTCTGGCCGCATTTCGCGCGGCTGTCGCTCGATCTGCTCGCGCAGGTGCGGCCGGCGCGGCGGCACCTGCCGGGGCCGACCCTGCTGCCGGACGACGATCTTGAGCGGCTGTGCGACGGGACCGGGATGATCCAGCATTCGGTGCTGGGCGTGCCCGACCGGGCGCACGGGTACTGCGTGGACGACAACGCCCGCGCCCTGATCCTGGCGCAGCTGGGCGACGGTCCCTTTGCGGAGCGTGCCTATGATTTCGCGGCCTTCGTCCAGTACGCCTGGAACCCTGAGACCGCGCGCTTCCGCAACTTCATGGGGTTTGACCGCGCCTGGCGCGAGGCGGCAGGGTCCGATGACAGCTGCGGCCGGACGCTGTGGGCGCTGGGCTTCACCGCCGGGCGCGGGGCGAGCGATCTGCGCGACTGGGCGCGGCGCCTGTGGCGCATCTCTGCCGCCATGGCGCTGGAGTTCCCCGAGCCGCGCTCGCTCGCCTTCGCGGCGCTGGGTGCGGACCACCTGCTCGAAACCGGTCCCGATCCGCTGGCCAAGGCGATCCTGGAGCGCACGCTGGCGGACTTTTCCACCCGGCTGGACCTGAACGCCGAACCCGGCTGGACCTGGTTCGAGCCGTTCCTGGCCTATGACAATTGCCGCCTGCCCGAGGCGATGCTGCGTGCGGCGCGGAGGCTGGATGATCCGGGCGCAGCGGCGCAGGCGCTTGCCGCGCTCGACTGGATCGCGCAGTGGCAGACGGCGCCGGCCGGCCACCACCGCCCGGTCGGTTCGGAAGCCTTCGGCCAGCCAGACCGCGCCTGGCTGCCGTTCGACCAGCAACCGGTCGACGCCTGGGCAACGGTCGATGCGGCCGTGCTGGCTTTTCGGCACACTGGCCTGCCGCGCTGGCGGCGGGTGGCGGAGCAGGCCCATGCCTGGTTCTTCGGGGCGAACGATCGCGGGCTTGAACTTGCCCTGGCGGATCGCGGCGGCTGCCAGGACGGGCTGACCCCGCGCGGCGTCAACCTCAACCGTGGCGCGGAGTCGGTGCTGGCGCTGCATTTAGCGGCCCATGCGCTGGCCTCGCTCCAGTCCGGCACGCGCGGCTGGCGGCAGGACGGACTGGACGCCGCGCCAGCAAGAGGCTCCAGCCAGCTGCCGGGCTGAGCGATGAGCCCCACCTGGATCCATCCGCTGCGGCTCCACGCCAATCCGGCGCGGGTCGTGGTCCGGCCGTTCCATCTGGCGCTGGGCGTCAACGGCGAGGGCGCGGGCCGGGTCGAGCGGCTGGTGGCCGACATCCTCTCGCTCGATCCAGCCAGCGTGCGCTGCGAACTGGACGGGGTGCTGGCCGATTTCGGATCGCGCCACTGGCAGATCGAGGACGTGTTCGACCAGCGCTTCCAGGAGGTCGCGGCCAATCTCCGGCTGCAGGAGGAAGCCATCCCGCTGGCAACGCGCCGGCTGATCGGCGGCTACCTGTGCCACGAATATTCCTATGCCGCCGCCGCCGTGATGAACCCCAGCGTGGTGCGCCACCCCGACCAGTCGGGGCTGAAGGGGGGCAGCGTGCGGATCGTCATCGCCCAGCGGACCGTTGGCGAAGGGCACATCTCCAGCATCGCCTTCCGCGAGGGGATCGTGACCACCGAGCGCGAACTGACCCTCCATCCCGCGCCCTCCACCGCCACTTCGGCGCTGCTGGTTTCCGGCGCCCATGCGGGCAGCGCCGCGACCTATCTTGCCCGCCACCGCGACAGCCCGATTTCGGGCACGGTGATCTTCCCGATCACCGAGGCGCAGCGCAACGGCCTGGAAGACCTGCGGCTGGTCGAGTTTACCCACGACGACGGACGGCGCGAATGGATCGGCACCTATACCGCCTACAGCGGCCACTCGATCGGATCGGAACTGCTGCGCACGCCTGATTTCGACAGCTTCGCCCTGATCCCGATCACCGGCAGCGCGGCGCGCAACAAGGGCATGGCGTTGTTCCCGCGCCGGATCGGCGGGGCCTACGTCATGCTGGGGCGGCAGGACGGGAAGAACGTGTTCCTGCTGCGCTCCGACCGGCTGGACCACTGGGACGAGGGCGAACTGCTGCTGGAACCCCGCTATCCGTGGGAACTGGTCCAGATCGGCAATTGCGGTTCCCCGATCGAGCTGGACGAGGGCTGGCTGGTGCTGACCCACGGCGTGGGGGCGATGCGCAAGTACGCGATCGGCGCCGCGCTGCTGGACAAGCACGATCCCTCGCGCGTGCTGGGCCGCACGCCCCGCCCGCTGCTCGCCGCGGCGGACGAGGACCGCGAAGGCTATGTCCCCAACGTGGTCTACACCTGCGGCGCGCTGCGCATCGGCAGCGACCTGTTCATGCCCTATGGCGTGGCCGACAGCGCGATCTGCTTCGGCTTCTTCGACATTGCGGCGATCCTGGCCCAGCTGCGGTGAAGGAACATTTCCCCCGCGCCGCCGGTTGATGTCCCGCACAGGAGCATGCCGCGATGGATGACCCCCACATCGACCCCCACATCGAACGCACCACCGATCAAGCCCGCGCCGGAGCGACCCCGGGGATCGTGCGTTGGGTGCTGCTGATCTCCATCAGCCTTGCCGTGGCCTCGCTGGGCCTGATCGCGGTGATCGGGATGGAAACGCGGGACCGGTATCCGCCCCCTCCCCAGGAAACTTCCGCCGCGCAGCCCTCTTCAGGGCCATCCTCGGGGCCATCCTGATCAGGCGGCTTGCGGGCCGGCGCGCGCCTCGCGGTGGACCAGCAGCGCCTGCCACATCGTCGCCGTGACCGTTTCCGGCTCGAACGGCTTGGTGATGAGGTAGGTCGGCTCGGGCCGTTCGCCGGTCAGCAGGCGTTGGGGGAAGGCGGTGATGAAGATCACCGGCACGGAAAATTCGTCGAGGATGTCCTTCACCGCGTCGATCCCGCTCGATCCATCGGCCAGGCTGATGTCGGCCAGGATCAGGTCGGGATGGGTCTCGTGCGCCAGGGCCACTGCCTCGCGGTGGGTGCGCGCCACTCCCGCGATCGTGTTGCCCAGGCTGCGGGCAATCTTCTGGAGATGCATGGCGATCACCGATTCGTCCTCGATGATCATCACCGTTCCGCGCAGTTCCCTCTCCACCTGCGTGCGCGCCGCCTCGATCATCCGCTCCACCTCCGCGCCGGGGATGTCCAGGATTTTCGCCGTTTCCGCAGTCGAAAAACCCTCGACCATGGTCAGCAGCAGCGCCTCGCGCGCGGTGACCGGCAGCGATCCGATCGCCCCTTCGGCATGGCTGATCGCAGCGGCCGAATTGCCGCTGCGCGCGGCGCGCAGCAAGCGGTACAGGGACAGGCGGCTCGCTCCTTCGCCATCAAGCTGGTGCGGGTTGGCCACGGCCGCTTCCAGCATTTCGCGCACGGCCTGGTCGCCCAGCACCTGCGATCCGGCAATCGCCCGGGCATAGCGCCGCAAATAGGGCAGTTCGGTCGCCAGCCGAGCGCTGAGCGCAGTCCGCGCGGCATCCATCAGGGTCTCCCTCCTCGTTCTCGATGCGTAAAAGTCGCGATCGGGAAAAATGTTCCCCGGGCGGAACCTAATGGTGGCGCGGCGGTTTGATCAATCGACAGCGCGCAGCCTTGCCGGGCCCCGCCAACGGGATCCTGTCGGGCCACATCAGCAAGGCATGGAAACGTTGGAACGGCACACCCTCATCGCGCGGAGCAGGATCCATCCGGCGCAACACCAGGACCAGGACACAGTCGGGCAGGGCAGCGCCGACGAAGGCGGGGATGGTCCCGATCATGGCGAAGAAGCAGAGCCCGCGCGCTCGTCCGGACCCGCGCCGGACCGCGAGGAACCCGACCTTGCATTCGACCCCATCGCCGCGGCCCTGCGCCAGATTCACGACCACGTTGCCGCCGAGGACATCCCCGAGGATTTCCTGCGCCTGCTCGACCAGCTTGACGACAGCCAGAGCCGAGAGCCCGGAAAATGACGATGGATGCGGGTGATAGTCGCGCCGGTGGCGACGATGGATCGCTCGTTCCCGCAGGCGATCAGGCGGCAACGCTGACCAAGGACCAGTTCCGCCGCGAAGTGCTGGCGATCCTGCCGCAGCTGCGGGCCTTCGCGCGCGGCATCTGCGGCAATCGCGATCTGGCCGACGATCTGGCGCAGGAGGCGATGATGCGGGCCTGGGCCTCGCGCCACACCTTCCGCCCGGGCACCAATTTCAAGGCCTGGATCTTCATCATCCTCAGGAACCGCTGCTACTCGCTGGCGCGCAAGAATTCGCGCTTCGTGACCTGGGATCCCGAAGCGGCGGAACGGATTCTCGTCGCGCAGCCCACCCAGCACGTCGGCATCGACCTTGCAGACGTGCAGAAGGCGCTGGAAAAGCTGCCGGCCGAACAGCGCGAAATGCTGATGCTGGTCGCGGCGGACATGAGTTACGAGGAAGCGGCGGAGATCACCGGCTGCGCGATCGGCACGGTCAAGAGCCGGATCGCGCGCGGACGACTGGCCCTGCGCCGGTTGCTGGCAGAAGACGGCGAGGAGGGCGGGGCGGGAGTGGTTCCCGCGCCCGCATGGTTCGCCGCAGGGGGGTAGCGATCGACCTGTATTCGGCCGGAACGATCCGGTCCAACCTGCTCAAGATCGTCATCGGCGCGCTGGTGCCGATGGTCTTGCTGGGCGCCTGGCAGGGACTGCTGACCTATCGCGATTCGCGCGGCCTGGTGACGGAGCGGCTGCGGGCCAATGCCTGGTCGATCGCCGAACGCGAGCGCGACCCCTTCATCATCGCGCGCCACGCCCTGCGGATGGTCTCGCAGCTGGAGCCGGTCAGCGAAATCGGCGGCGATTGCAGCGCCACGCTGGACAATGTCCGTGACGGGGCGACCGGCATTCTCAACTTCCTGCGCACCGACCGCACCGGGGCTGTGCGCTGCTCGGGCCTGCCCTTCACTCCCGGCGAGAACCTGGCCGGGCGCCGCTGGTGGCAGGACGCGCGCGGCACGAGCGGCTTCGTGATCGGCGAGCCGCAGATCGGGGAGGTTTCGCATCGCCCGGTGGTGATCATGGGGCTGGCGCTGAAGGATGCCGACGGCCAGTTCGACGGCACGGTCAGCGCCGGGATCAGCCTTGAGCGGCTGAGCGCATCGATTGCGGCCAAACAGGCGGAACTGGGCGGAACGGTGTTGCTGGTCAGCGGGCGGGGCAAGGTTCTGCTTGCCGCCGGCGAGGCCGGGTTCGATCGCCTTGATGCCGCCGACGCGGCGCGGTCCGAACCCCAGCGGGCCACGGCGAAGGACGGCGGGGACTGGATCTATGTCGCCGCCCCGCTGTTCGACCGCGACCTGCTGGTGGTCTATGCCGAACCGCAGGCCAGTTTCACCGGCGCGGCCCTGTCGCGGATCTGGCTGGTCCTGGCCCTGCCGCTGCTGGCCGCCGTGCTGAGCCTGGCGGCGGTATGGTTCGCGACCCAGCGCTATCTGCTCGACTGGTTCCCGCGCCTTCACCGCCTGACCGAGCGGATCGCGGATGGTCAGTTCGAGGGCGACCGGGGCGAGTTTGCCGGTGCCCCCAGCGAGATTACCGGCATGGCCGGGGACCTCCATACGATGGCCGCCGCGCTCGATCGCCACGGGCGCGAGCTGCAGGCCGCGCTGGCCGCGCAGAAGGCCCTCACCCGCGAGCTTAACCACCGCGTGCGCAACAACCTGCAGATCGTCGCCAGCCTGCTGACGATGCAGGCCGAACGGGTCGAGCAGGGCTGGGTCCGCGACCTGCTGGAGCAGGCCCGCATCCGGGTGTCCGCCCTGGGGCTGATCCACCGCCTGCTCTACGAACAGGGCGACGAGCGGATCGGCGAGATCACCACGGCCCGGCTGTTCGGCGATCTGGCGGCGCAGCTGCGCTCTGCCAACCGCCGCGCGCGCGGGGTGAGCCTGACCTGCGAGGCAGACGATTTCGCGCTCGATTTCGACCGGGCCGTGCCGCTGATGCTGTTCGCGGTGGAGGCGGTGTCCAACGCCTATCGCCACGCGTTCCGCCCGGGCGAGGAAGGGCTGATTGCGCTGCGACTGTGGCTGGAATGGGAAGGGGCGGTGCTGGAAATCCGCGACAATGGCCACGGCCTGACCGAGCCCACGCCCGAGGGCGGGTCGGGCATGGAGCTGCTGAAGGCGTTTGCGGGGCAGCTTGGCGGAAAGGTGATGCTGGAGCCGGCGGCGGCGGGCGTGCGGCCCGGGCTGGTCGTGCGGCTCGACTTCCCGCGCGAATAGGCCGGCCCTTCGCGCGAAGGGCCGGCCCGGCTGGCGGGATCAGGGCTGCGTGGTGGGGCTGGGCGAGGCGTTGCGGACGCGGTCGGCCTTGTCTTCCATCGCGTCGGCCTTGGCATCGGCGCTGGCGCGCACGGCGTCGGCCTGGTCCTCGATCTGGTCGGCGCGCTTTTCCTGCGCGTCGTCGCGCCCGCACCCGGCAAGCGCAAGCCCGAGGGCGACAGGAAGCAGCAGGATCGACTTGTGCATGGACTTCTCCTTCTTGATCAGCGCGGACTTCCGCGCCGCACTGCGTTGACGATTGCGAGGAGGAGCAAGGCGCCGCCCAGCGAGCCCATGACCGCGCCGATCCCCGGATCGGCCGAGGTCAGCGGAGTGCCGCCCAGCCCGGGCAGGATCACCATGCCCGCCAGCAGCGCGCCCAGCGTGCCCGCGGCGATGTTCAGCCTGACGCGGTGCCGGGCCGACAGACCGCCATCGGGGCGGTCGTCGTCGCGCACCATCAGGCTGGTGATCCAGCCCAGGATGCCGCCGATCGCCAGGACAAAGAACATGTTCAAGCTCGCTCGCTCCATGATTGGGGCGGGAAACTTCGCGCGGCCGCAAGTGGTTCCGCCGGACCGGAACCGGGGGCCGGCGGGTGTGCTTTTGCGGGCACAGGCGGCAGGCCCGGAACGATTCCGGCGCGAGAAGGAGCAGAAGGCATGGAGCGCAATCGGATGCGGACCCTGGGGCCCGCCCTCGCCGGGATCGGCCTGCTGGGCTGGGCAGCCGGCACGGTGCGGCGGCGACGGGCCGCCGGGCGCCTGCGCCGACCGCCCGAGGTGGCGGAAAAGCTGATCCCGCCCCCGGTTTCCACGACAATTCCCGAACCTGTTCCGTGATCTGCCTGCGGGCGACGGTGCGCCAGCGCACCCGGAACATGGCCAGCGGCCGGGGGTTCATCCCGGTGTGCCGCAGCATGGCGGCGCCAAATCCTGGAGAAGGACAATGAACAACAACAACAAGCAACCGGGCCAGAACAACAACCAGAGCAAGGGTCAGGCCACTGGCCAGCGCAATGCGCAAGGCGGCTCGGAGAACGCCAGCCGCCAGGGCAAGCCCGCCGAGGGCAAGAGCGATTCCGACACCAAGGGCGGATCGGGCCAGAACCGGCACTGATCCTGACTGACAACCGCCTGCAAGAGGATGCGACCGTCTTTCCCCCCGGAAAGGCGGCCGTTTCCTGTCGGGAACAATCCGGCGGGCCTGCCGGTTGCGGTCCTGTTTGAGGAGCGCGCCGATGGCCAGTGAAGCCCCCCAGCCGATGATCCGCGTGCCCGCGTTGGATGCCACCATCACGGCAGCCAGGGTCATCAGGGCGGTGGCCAGCCAGCCCGGCGTGTCAGCCATGGGGAACTCCGGCGATTGCGGTCATGCAAGGCAACCGGGCGGCGGGGAATCGGTTCCCCCGGAATCGGCCTGCGGGCGGGAGTCAGCTCCTGCCGCGCTGCTCCTCTTCGGCCAACTGGTCGAGGATGCGCAGGAAGTCTTCGGGGATCGGCTCGGCCACCATTGAATCGTAAAGCTGTCGAAGCGCGGCTTCGATCGGGTCGAAGGCCATCGGATTTTCGCTGGGCGGAGAGGAGCCGCCACTATCCTTTAGCTTGCTGATGGACCCTCTCCTTTGCCTGGGCTGCAAGAGAAACCCGCCGATGGAGCTCCTTCGTTCAGCCGGGATGGCCAAGGTGTCAATCCCCCCAAACGTGCATGTGTAACGCGTTACACGGCGGCCGGTTCCAGGATGGTACGCACCCGCACCTAGCCTGCTGCGGCGCGGGCCAGAGCCTCTGCATCGCGCAGCTCGATCCGGCCCCGGGTGGACCGGATTGCCCGCAGACCTTCAAGGTCCTGCAGGGCGACTGTAACAGTTGCGCGGCGCAGGTGGTACCATTCCGCCAGGTCCTGGTGGGTTACTTCGATCAGCGAGGTTTCCATCGCCGCGAACAGCTCCGCCAGCCGCTGCGCCACGAAGCTGCGCGCGCATTGAAAGCTGCGCGCGGCGAATTGCCGGGCCAGCTGCAGCAGCTCCTCGTCGGCGGCGGCGCGGGCGGCGGCGGCGAAGGCGGGGGCGGCGGACAGGTCTTCCTGATCGCTGGCATCGAGCCGGTAGGCGACGCCGGAGCGGCGCACCATCACCCGCCACGGCGCGCGCCGCACGGGCGACACGGCAAAGGCGCAGGCCAGCGATCCCGGACCATTGACCCCGGTTTCGCGCGCACCGCCCAGTTCGTCCACCGCCATGCGCGCGGTCACGGCGCTGGCCAGCAGCCAGCAGGCCCCCGGCCTGCCGCCCGCATCGCACAGCATGTCGCCCGCGCGCAGATCCTGTTCGCGCCAGCGGTGCGCGATCGGTTGCCATTCGGACCAGCCAAGTGCCGACAACTGGGGCGGAAGTCGCATTGGCGGCCGGTCCTTGCGCAGGTGGAGGTACGGTTGCGCACCCCCGATCGGGGTGCGCCTGCGCATTGAAACAAACCGGAGCGCCTCCGGTTTCATGGTCTCGATCATTTACCCGAGGGCGATCACGCCGAACGGCCAGTTCCAGCGGGCACGGTCGCGGCGGCTGGTTCGGCGATCCGCGCGGTCATTCCGAAGCCTCGCGGCGTGGCTGGGAAGACCGTCGCTGACGCCTGACAGGCCGACGCGCCGGACGCGCGGGAGCGAAAGCTCCCGCGCGTTTCGCGTTGCGGGGGCCTCACTGCGGCAGCAGGGCGTGCGCTAGATCCATCCCCGCCGGCGGGCGCACCACAGCGCGGCCACCACGGTGACGAAGCCGGTGAGGCCGGTTTCGAACCTGGCGAGCCGGAAGTTCATTCCCAGCAGGCCGGCGACCGTGCTCCACTTCGTCGGCCACCCGGTCGAACCGGGCAGAGAGACGCTCGAAATGGCTGCAGGCGTCCTCGTCCACCTCGATCAGCAGGTCCGCGCGGGGCAGCGCATGGAACACCTGGCGCTGGCGGCCAAGCGTGCGGCGCAGCGCCGAGATGCGCCGGCGCACGGCAACGATTGCCCGCAGCACCCAGCCGGACGATCCGCCGTTCAGGATATGCTGGTCCAGCCGGTCGTCGGATTCCTCGATCCGGGCGACCGCGGCCAGGAAGGTGTCGAGATGCCAGTCGAGCAGGCTGGCGAGCAGAACGGGGGGCGAAAGCAGCCCGATCACCGTCTCGGCCTTGTCCTGCTCGCGGAACGAGGAAAGGAACGCGGCCTCGCCCCGGTGCAGGCTGATCAGCCACTTTTCCGCCACGGCAAAGCCTGCCCGGGCCTGCATGTCCCCCTCGGGCGGCAGTTCGAGCGTCAGGGTGAAAAGCCCGGCATACTTTTCGATGGCAGGCGGCGCATCGCTGTCCAGTGCCGCCAGCAGGGCCTGGAGGGCGCGGGTATCGCCGCCCAGCAGGGCGGCCAGACGCGCGGGCAGGTCTGGGCCGGGGTCTTCGGCATCGATCCAGACCAGCTGGGTCTCGGCAATCGCGGCGGGGTCTATCGCGTCGGCCGAGATTTCGTGGTCATGGCCGCAGGCATCGTAGAGCCAGGCGCGGACCTTGCCAGTGACGGCCTGCGTGGCGGCCTGCGTGGCGGCCGTCGTGCCGGCCTGCGCGGTCTCTCCAGTCTGCGCCATCGGGCAGCGGCTCCCCGCCGCACGATGCGGCGGGGGTGATACCCGCAGGCAGGCCCGCTGGTTCCGTTAGAGGTCGCCCGCCTTCATCGCGAAGATCGGGGTATGCGGCTGGTGCGCGGCCATGCGTTCGAGCAGCAGGTCCAGCTCGTTTTCCGCGATCATGATCCCCTGGTGCGCGGGACGGATGAAGCCGACCTCGATCATGTGATGGTTGAAGGCGATCAGGTGGTCGTAGAACCCGTGGGCGTTGAGCAGGCCGACCGGCTTGGCGTGATAGCCCAGCTGCGCCCAGGAAATCGCCTCCCACAGCTCGTCCATCGTGCCGACCCCGCCGGGCAGGGTCACGAACCCGTCGGACAGGCGGGTGAAGGCGGCCTTGCGCTGGTGCATGTCGGCGACGACGATCAATTCGGTGCAGTCGCGGTTGGCAACCTCGGAGCTGACCAGCGCCTCGGGGATCACCCCGATCACTTCGCCGCCGGCCTCCAGCGCTGCTCCGGCGACCGCGCCCATCAGGCCCAGCCGTCCGCCGCCATAGACCACGCCGATGCCGCGCCGGGCAAGCGTGCGGCCGACTTCGGCGGCCAGTTCCATGTAGCGCGGATCGGCCGGGGTGGCCGAACCGCAATAGACCGCAAGGCGCTTCACTTCAGATCCTCCAGCATCAGTCGGGCGGTGGCGCGGGCGCTGGCGACCACGGCGGGCACGCCGGCGCCGGGATGGGTTCCCGCCCCCACCAGGTAGAAATTGCGCAGCCGCGCATCGCGGTTGGGCGGGCGCAGCAGCGCGCTCTGGCTGCGCACCGGCGCCAGGCTGAAGGCCGCGCCCGCATGGGCGTTGAAATCCAGCGCGTGATCGCGCGGGCTGTAGTGGAACGCGGTGATGATCCGGTCGTGGATGTCCGGGATCAGCCGCCGCCCGACCTCGTCCAGCACGCGCTTCTCGATCAGCGGGCCGACCGCCTCCCAGTCGATCGGCAGCTTGCCGAGATTGGCGACCGGGACCATCGCCCGCAGCACGCTCTTGCCCGGGGGGGCGAGCGTGTCGTCGGTCACGGTCGGGTGGTGGAGGTGGATCAGCATGTCGGCGGGCAGGACGCCGTGTTCGAAGATGTCCTCGAACAGGCCCTTGAAGCGCGGGCCCATCAGCATGGTGTTGTGCTGGATGCCGGGCCAGGAACCCTCCAGCGCGAAATGGACCTGGAACAGTGCGGGGGAATAGGTCTTGCGGACCAGCTTGCGGGCCATTTCCGGGCCGCGCACCGTATCGCCCAGCAGGTCGCGGTAGGAATGGACCAGATCGGCGTTGCTTGCCACCGCGTCGAACCGCTCGCGCCAGCCGCTCTGCGTCTCCACCTCGTGCGCGCGGTTGCCGATCGTGGCGATGTTCAGCACCGGATCGTGCAGCCGCAGCGTGCCGCCGATCCGCTCGAACTGCCGGGCCATCGCGGCGGCCAGCGCCGCGCTGCCGCCCTTGGGCCACCACACCCCGCCATTGCGTTCCAGCATGTGGGCCAGGGCATAGACCGCGCTGGTGGAGAATGGATTGCCGCCGAACACCATGGCCTGGACCGACAGCGCCTCGCGCAGGCGGTCGCTGCGCACCCGGCTGGCGGCCATCGCGTGGAGGCTGCGCCAGGCCTGGAGCCGGGCAAAGCCGGGTGCGCTGCGCAGCAACGAGGGAATGTCGCGCGCCACCCCCCTGTCCAGCCTCGGGAAGATCTCGGCATAGGCGCTGGCGGCATAGTCGAGGAAGTCCTCGTAGCCCTCAAGGTCGCCCGGGGCGATCCGCGCCACTTCGGCAGCCATCGCGGCCTCGTTGCCGGTCACGTCGAAATTGACGCCGTCGGGCCAGTTGAGGCGGTAGAACGGGGTGATCGGCAGCAGCTCGACATCGTCCGCCATGTCGTGCCCGGTGAGCGACCACAGCGCCCCCAGGGCAGCCGTGTCGGTCCAGGCGGTCGGTCCGCCATCGAAAGTGAAGCCGTCCTTCTGCACTGCCCAGGCGCAGCCGCCCACGGTCTTGCGGGCCTCGACCAGCACGGTGTCCACGCCCGCCGCCTGCAGCCGGATCGCCAGCGCCAGCCCGCCCAGCCCTGCGCCGATCACGCAGGCACGCTTGCCGGGGAGCGGAGTGAGCGAGGCAGTCATTGCGGTGCGCTATCGCCCAGCGGCGCGCCGGTGGCAAGCCGCGCGCGGCGACCCCCGCGCGGCGCCGCGCAGGCCAGCCGCAGCCGGTCGGCGCGGGTGAGCGTGCCGCAATCGTAGCGCCGGATCAGACTTTCGCCCTGTTCGTAAAGCCTTGCGAGCGGGGCGAGCCCCGCGCCAGACCCCAGCAGCAGGCCTGCCAGCCGCCGTTCGGGCGCGTTCGCGGCCCAGTGCCGCCGCGCCTCTCCCGCGATCAGCGCGGCCAGCTGTTCGCCCGGCAGGTCCGCTTCGGCGGCAATCCGCAGGGCCACGGCAGCGGCGATTCCCATCTCCTGCCCGGCCAGCGGGCGCAGGAAGCCGCCCCGCGATCCGGCCCGCACCACCCCGGGCAGGGCCAGGCCGGCCTGCCAGGCGGGATAGTCCCCGCCCGTGATCACCGGGCGGCGGCCGGTCTCATGCCCCAGCAGGGCGGCCTCCTGCCAGCCCCGCGCGGCGCAATAGGCATCGATCCGGCGCGAGGCGAGCCGCCGGTCGGGGCGCGACCCGGGCAGCAGGGCATGGTCGGTAACCAGCAGCTCGCCCGCCCCCAGCGGCAGGACCGAGAGGAACCGCAGCGATCCGCCCTGTTCCAGGCTGGCGTCGATCGTGACCGGGCAGGGCAGCCCGTGCGGCGCGGGCAGGCGCAGGTGGCGGCCAAGGCTGTGGTGCCAGGCGCCGCTCAGGTGCTCGCCCTGCGCAAAACCCCGGCAGTCGATCACGGTGCGCGCGGCGATCCGCTCGCCGCTGTCCAGCGCTGCCGCGCCAGCCTCCAGCGCGGCGACGCGGGCGTTGCAGCGGATCGCGCCGGGGGGCAATTCGCGCCGCAGGGCCGCCGCCAGATCGCGGGGGAACAGGATGTGGCAAGTGCCCGGCAGGCGGCGCGCGGCCTGGCCAAAGCGCACCTCGTGGCCGCTGTCCCAGCTGGTCTTGCGCAGGGTGGAAAGCAGCAGATCGCCCCCATCGGGCAACTGGTGGTCCAGCCAGTGCCAGGTTTCACCCTGTCCGGCCTCTTCCGCCGCTTCCACCAGGATCACCGACAGGTCGGGCCGCATCCGGCGCAGCGCGAGCGCGATCAGCGAACCCGCAAGGCCCGCCCCGGCGATGGCGATATCGTGGCGAAGGCCGGTCATCCCCCTGGCTGTAGACCCGGTGCGCGATCCTGCAAACCACCTTTGCGGCGGGTTTGCACCGCGCGGCAAGCTCGTCCATGATGGGCCAGGTCCTTTGCGGATCGGGGGAAATGCCATGACCAGCCTGCTGCCGGATCGCCGCGGCCTGTTGCTCTCGCTCGCCGCCGCGCTCGCCGCCGGTGGCGTCCTCCTGGCCATGGGGCGCAGCGCCATCTGCCGGTGCGGCACGGTCAAGCTGTGGTGGGGCACGGTCCAGTCGGCGGAAAACAGCCAGCACATCATGGACTGGTACAGCCCCAGCCACCTGATCCACGGCCTGCTGTTCTATGCCTTCGCGCACCTGCTGTGGCGGCGCTGGAAGCTGTTTGGCGGCAAGCCCGCGCGCTGGGCCCTGCCGATTGCGGTGGCGTTCGAGGCGTTCTGGGAACTGCTGGAAAACTCGCCCATGATCATCGACCGCTACCGCGCGGTCACGGTCAGCTGGGGCTACGAGGGCGACAGCGTGGTCAATTCGCTATCCGACATCGGCTTCATGGCGCTGGGCTTCTGGCTGGCGAGCAAGCTGCCGGTCAGGGCCAGCGTGGCGCTGGCCGTGCTGCTCGAACTGTTCACCCTGTGGTTCATCCGCGACAACCTGACGCTCAACGTGCTGATGCTGGTCTGGCCGGTGGAAGCGATCCGCCAGTGGCAGGCGGCCACGCTGTAGCTGGCCGGCACCGCCTTTCCGTGCCGGGCGGGCGCCGGGCCGCTTCCTGTCATTCGTGGCAGGGTTGATCTCGGCTTGATCCCGGTCAATGCTCAAGTTGCGTTTCGAGTCGAAACCAATTCGGATGGCGTAACAGCGCCAGCGATAAAAAATGGAGAGCAAGGATGGCGACGGCTGCGGTTAAGGCAGGTAGCGAAGCGACGCACGTGGACGTGCTGATCGTGGGCGCGGGGATTTCCGGGGTGGGCTCGGCCTATCACCTTCAGGAACAGTGCCCGGGCAAAAGCTATGTGATCCTGGAAAAGAAGGACACCTTCGGGGGCACCTGGGAAACCCACAAGTACCCCGGCGTGCGGTCGGATTCCGATCTTTACACCTTCGGTTACCGCTTCAAGCCATGGACCGGCACGCCGATCGCCTCGGCCAGCGCGATCCTCGACTACATGCGCGAAGTGATCGAGGAGAACGGGATCGACAGCCATATCCGCTATGGCCACACGATCACCAGCTGCGCCTGGGACAGCAAGACCAACCTCTGGACGGTCGAGGCGAAGAAGGCCGATGGTTCGATCGCGACCTATACCTGCAACTTCCTGTGGATGTGCCAGGGCTATTACGATCACGAAACGCCCTATGTCCCCGACTGGCCGGGCATGGACCGGTACAAGGGCCTGTTCGTCCACGCCCAGAAGTGGGATCCGAAGATCGACTATACCGGCAAGCGGGTGCTGGTGATCGGTTCCGGCGCGACCGCCGCCACGGTGATCCCGGCCTTTGCCGAAAAGGCCGCGCACGTGATGATGCTCCAGCGCTCGCCAACCTATTTCTACTGCTCGGAAAACAAGAACGAACTGGCCGACCGGCTGCGCGAGGTGGGGATCGACGAACCCACCATCCACCGCGTGGTCCGCGCCCAGATCATGCATGACCAGGACCAGATGACCAAGCGCTGCATCGAGGAACCTGATGCCGTGTTCGAGGATCTGAAGGCCCTGATCCGCGCCTTCACCGGGGTCGAGGACTTCCCGTTCGAGCCGCACTTCATCCCCAAGTACCGCCCGTGGCAGCAGCGCCTGGCCTTCTGCCCGGAAGGCGACATCTTCCGCGCGGCGGCGGCGGGCAAGCTGACGGTCTATACCGACGAACTGGAGACCTTCACCGAAAAGGGCGTGCGCACCAGGTCGGGCGACGAGATCGAGGCGGACATCATCGTTGCCGCCACCGGCTTCAACCTGCTGATGATGGGCGGGATTCCCTTCACGGTCGATGGCCGCCCGGTCGATTGGCACGATACGGTCAACTATCGCGGCATGATGTTCACCGGTGTGCCCAACATGGTCTGGGTGATGGGCTATTTCCGCGCCAGCTGGACCCTGCGCGTCGACATGCTGGGCGATTTCGTCTGCAACCTGCTCAACCACATGGACCAGCGCGGCGCGAAGCGGATCGACGTGGCGCTGCGCGACGAGGACAAGGGCATGGAGCTGTCCGACTGGATCGAGGCGGAGAACTTCAATCCCGGCTACCTGATGCGCGGGCTGAAGCTGATGCCCCGGCGCGGCGACAAGCCCGAATGGCGCCACAACCAGGATTACTGGGCCGAGCGGGACGAGATTCCGAACATCGATCTGGAAGGCAGCGAATTCCTTTATGACGGGGTCCGCGCCGGCAGGAAGGTGGCGGAGCCGGCCTGAGGCACGCGCGCCCAAGCACCTGCAAAGCCCTCCCCGTCGGGGAGGGGTTGGGGCGGGGGATCGGCGCCAGGGCTTATCACCCCCAGCGCCCAAGCACCCCCTCCCAACCCTCCCCCTCAAGGGGGAGGGCTTCCTGTTTGGGGACTGCCGCCGATTGCCAGTGCCGCCGCTTTGCGTTTATCCCCTGCGCGATGAGCAAGACGATGATCTGGTGGGGCGGCAAGCTTCCTGACCTTGAGGCAATGACCAGCGGCGGCGCGGGTTCGATGAACGGCTGGCTGGGAATCGAATTCATCGAGGCCGGCGACGACTGGATCCGAGCACGGATGCCGGTGAACGAGCGCACCCGCCAGCCGTTCGGGCGGCTGCATGGCGGGGCCTCGGTGGCCTTTGCCGAAACGGTCGGTTCGGTCGCGGCGGGCGGCTGCGTCGACCGCGAGAAGTTCGTCGGCGTCGGCATGGAGATCAACGCCAACCACATCCGCCCGGCCTATGATGGCTACGTCTATGCCACTGCCAAGGCCGAATCGCTGGGCCGGACCACGCAGGTCTGGACCATCCGGATCGAGGACGAGGCCGGAAAGCTGGTCTGCCTGTCGCGCTTCACCGTCGCGGTGATCCCGCTGGAACGCAAGTGAGCGAGGCGCCCGCCCGCTCCGTCGCGGTGGTTGGCGCGGGCGATCATATCGGCGCGGCGATCGTTCGCCGGTTCGCCGCCGAGGGATTCGCGGTCAACGCCGGACGCCGGAATGGCGACAAGCTGGCGCCGCTGCTGGGCGGCGCGGTGACGGGGCGCAGCCTCGACGCGCGGCAGAGCGAGGACGTCGCCGCTTTCCTCGACGAGGCGGAAGCCATCGCCCCGCTGGCGCTGGTGGTGTTCAACGTGGGCGCAAACGTCCAGTTTCCGATTGCCGAGACGACCGACCGGGTGTTCCGCAAGGTCTGGGAAATGGCCTGCTTCGCCGGGTTCGCCACGGTGCGCGAAGCCGCGCGGATCATGGCGCCGCGCGGGGAGGGTGCGATCTTCGTCACCGGGGCGACCGCCGCCATGCGCGGGAATCCGGGCTATGCCGCCTTTGCCGCGGCCAAGGCTGGCCTGCGCGCCGTGGCCCAGTCCGCCGCGCGCGAGCTGTGGCCGCAGGGGCTGCACGTCGCCCATCTCGTCATCGATGCGGGGGTCGACACCGCCTGGGTCCGCGCCCGCATGGCCGAGCGGCTGGGCGAGGAGGCGATGGCCGCTCTGCCGGATGACGTGCTGATGCCGCCCGAGGCGGTGGCCGATGCCTATTGGGCGCTGTTCAACCAGCCACGGTCCGCCTGGACTTTCGAGCAGGAAATCCGCCCATACCGGGAGACATGGTGATGCGCGAAATCGAGTTCCTTTACGACTTCGGCAGCCCGAATGCGTGGTTCGTCCACCGCGCGATTCCGGCCTATGCGGCGCGCGGCACCGTGACCTTCCGCTATGTGCCGGTGCTGCTGGGCGGCGTGTTCAAGGCGACCGGCAACCAGAGCCCGATGCAGGCCTATGGCCACGTGGCCGCCAAGCGCGACTACGACATGCTGGAGATCCGCCGCTTCATCCAGCGCCACGGCATCACCGGCTTCACGATGAACCCGCACTTCCCGGTCAACACCCTGCTGATGATGCGCGGCGCGGTCGCGGCGGAAAGCCTGGGCTGCGCGGAGGCCTACATCGAGGCGATGTTCGCGGGGATGTGGGAACAGGGGCTGAAGCTCGACGATCCCGAGGTCTGGGCGGCCTGCGCCAGCGCCGCCGGGCTGGATGCTGCGGCGCTGGGCGCGGCGGCGGCTGATCCGGAGATCAAGGGCCGGCTGGTCGCCAACACCGAAGCGGCGGTGGCGCGCGGGGTGTTCGGCATCCCCAGCTTCTTCCTTGGCGGCGAGCTGTGGTTCGGCAAGGACCGCCTGCGCGACGTGGTCGAGGCGGCAGAGGCTTCACCGATCCCCTGACCACCCCCTCCGTTCGTGTCGAGCTTGTCGAGACACGTTGGCGCCAACGTGTCTCGACAAGCTCGACACGAACGGGAGGTTGGGGTGAAAGCGGGGTCGGATCAGCCCTGTGCAGCCTTCCACTCGCGCTTGATCTTCTTGGCCAGGCTCCACTTGTGGACCTCGGTCGGGCCGTCGTAGATACGGAAGGCGCGGACTTCGCGGAACACCTGCTCGACGATGGTGTGGTCGGTCACGCCCATGCCGCCCATTACCTGCACGCAGCGATCCGCGATCCGCATCAGCGCCTCGGACACCGCGACCTTGGCCATCGAGCTTTCCGCCGTGCCGAGGCTGCCGGTGTCGAGCACAGAGGCGCACCACTGGATCATCAGTTCGGCCTGCTTGAGGTCGATGAGGTTTTCCGCCAGCATGAAACCGACGCCTTCGTGGTCGATCAGCTGCTTGCCAAAGGCCATGCGGCGGTTGGCGTAATCGGTTGCGATTTCGTGCGCGCGCTGGCAGCAGCCGTGCCAGCGCATGCAGTGGGAGAGGCGCGCCGGGGACAGGCGGATCTGCGCATACTTGAAGCCCTCGCCCGCCTCGCCCAGCATCTGGTCGGCGGGGACGCGCAGGTTGTCGATCACCACGGTGGCGTGGCCGCCGGGCATCGAGCTGTCGATGGTGTTGGGCACGTGCTCGATCCGGATCGCCGGATTGGGCAGGTCCACCAGGAACATGCAGGCGCCTTCATCCGCCTTGGCCATGACGATGCCCACGCCCGCGCCGTCGGCCCCGGTGATGAAGGCCTTGCGCCCGTTGATCACCCAGTGGTTGCCATCGGGCTTGCAGGTGGTCTGCATCATCGACGGGTCGCTGCCAGCGCCGCCTTCCAGCGCCGGTTCGGTCATGAAGAAGGCGCTGCGCGCGCGGCCCTCGACCAGCGGTTTCAGGAACCGTTCCCTGATTTCCGGGCTGCCGACCTTGCCCAGCAGGTACATGTTGCCCTCGTCCGGGGCCATGGTGTTGACCGCCAGCGGCCCGAGCGGCGAAAGGCCCGATTTCTGGAGGACATGGGCCGTTTCCAGCTGGGTCAGGTGGCCGCCATCGGGCAGGACGTGCGGGGTCAGCACCCCCGCCGCGCGGGCCTTCTCGCGCATTTCGTAGACCAGTTCGTCCAGCGGGGCGCCGTGATGGTCGCGGCGCGGATCGCTTTCGTAAGGGATCACCACATCGCGCACGAAGCGCTCCACCCGTTCCCCGATTTCGCGCGCGCGTTCGCCAGCCATCCCAGTCATTCCTCTGCTTGCAAAGCCCGTCCGGGCCGTCCATCGTGCGATTTAACCGCGCGATTGAATTTGCGCTGAAGCATAGTGCGAGAGGGAAATCCAGCGATGTTCGAGAAACTGGCGCTTCCGCTGATGTGCGCGCCGATGAGTTTCGCCTCGTCGGTGCCCTTGGCCAGCGCCTGTGCCCGCGCCGGGGTGGTCGCCGGCTGGCAGGGCGGTACCCTGACCCGGATGGACGAGTTCGAGCGTTATCTTGCCGCGCTGGCCGAGGTCGACGGCGCCCCGCCGATCGTCAACCTGCCGAGCCGCATCGCGACCGAGCCGGACGGGCCGGACAAGCTGGCCCTGCTGGAACGCTACCGCGTGCCGCTGGTCCTCTCCAGCCTGGGCGATCCGAGCCGGCTGGTGGAGCGGGTCCACGGCTGGGGCGGGCGCGTGGTGCAGGACGTTACCACCATGCGCCACGCCGAAAAGGCGCTGGAAGCCGGGGTCGACGGGCTGATGGTCACCTGCTCCGGCGCGGGCGGGCACACCGGTTTCCTCACCCCCTTCGCCTTCGTGCCCGCGGTGCGGCGGATCTACGACGGCCTGCTGATCGTCGCGGGCGGGATCGCCGACGCGGCGGGCATGGCGGGCGCGCTGGCGCTGGGCGGAGACATCGCCTGCATGGGCACGCGTTTCATCGCCACGCCCGAAAGCGGCGTGGCGCCCGGCCACCGCGCGATGATCGAGCGCGCCGGGCTGGATCGGATCGTTGTCTCCTCGGCGATGAACGGGGTGCCTGCCAACTGGATCCGCGATTCGCTGGAAGAGGCGGGGCTGGGCGACGATGAAATCCGCGGGCCGAAGATCCCCATGCCCGAAGGCGTGCGCGCCTGGCGCGACATCTACAGCGCGGGGCAGAGCGTTGCCCTGATCGAACAAGTCGAGCCGGTGGCCGATCTGGCCGCGCGGCTGACCCGGGAATTTGAGCGTGCCGCGCCGTGGTCGAACTGGCGCGAGCGGCTGGCCGAAATCGACAGAAAATGGAGAGCATGACGTGACCGATTATCCCCTGCCCAACAATTCCGCCGACCTGACCGGGCGCGTCGCGCTGGTCACCGGCGCATCCTCGGGCCTTGGCGCGCGGTTCGCGCGGGTGCTGGCCGCCCAGGGGGCCGCAGTCGCACTCTGCGCGCGGCGCAAGGACCGGCTTGAGGCGCTGGCCGCCGAGATCGAGGCGGCGGGTGGCCGCGCGCTGGCGGTGCAGATGGACGCGACCGATGCAGACAGCATGATCGCCGCTGTTGCCGCAGCCGAGGCCGCGTTCGGCACGGTCGACATTCTGGTCAACAACGCCGGGATGCCGGACGCGCAGCGCGCCCACAAGATGAGCCTGGAACTGATCGACAACGTGATCGGCGTCAACCTGCGCGGCCCCTGGATCCTCTCGTGCGAGGTTGCACGGCGGCTGATCGCCGCGGGCAAGCCCGGGCGGATGGTCAACATCTCCTCGGTCGCGCACTACAAGTACGATGGCAACGGCGCGGCGCTCTATGCCGTGACCAAGACCGCGATCGCGCGGATGACCGATGCGCTGTCCATGGAATGGGCGCCCTACAACATCAACGTCAACGCCATTGCCCCGGGCATGTTCGTGTCCGAAATGACCGACGGCATGTTCGAGCGGATGGGCGGCAATCCCGCACCGCACGTCGCCCGCAAGCGCATTCCGGTGCCCGAACAGATGGATTCGACCCTGCTCTACCTCGTCGCCCCGGCCAGCGAATGCGTGACCGGCGCGATCATCAAGATCGACGACGGGCAGGGCTCGGCGGTGCGGCTGCGGTCATGACCGGGGGCGCGGTCCGCCTGTTCGCCTTCAACACCGGTTGGTTCCAGTGCCGCCCGGGCTACTTCGTCGAAGGGGACGAGGGCGATTACCTGCGCGGACCGGTTCCGGCCTACCTGATCGAGCATCCGGCGGGACGGGTGCTGTTCGATACCGGCATGGGGGTGCGTTACCGGCGCGAACTGGCGGACGCGCTGCCCGCCAACAAGTTCGGGCTGCAATGGTTCGAAGGGATGGACATCGCGACCCGGCTGAAGGCGATCGAGGTCGATCCCGCCAGCGTGGGCTGGATCGTCAATTCGCACCTCCACATCGACCATTGCGGCGGCAATGCGCTGATCCCCAATGCCACGGTGATCGTGCAGCGCCGCGAATGGGATGCCGCGAAGGGGGCGCCGGAGCCGGGGCTTTACGAGCCGGTCGATTATGACACCGGACAGCCGGTGAAGCTGATCGACGGCGAGCACGACCTGTTCGGCGACGGCACGGTGCGGATCGTCCCGACCTGGGGGCACACCCACGGCCACCAGAGCGTGATCGTCAAGCTGCCCAAGGGCGAGGTGCTGCTGGCCGGCGACTGCTGCTATACCGAGCGCAACCTTGACATGATGGTCCTGCCCCGCGCGACCGCCGACGTCGAACAGGGCCTGCTGACCTTCGAGCGGCTGGCCAAGGCGCGGGCCGGGGGAACCCGCATCCTGTTCGGCCATGACGGCAAGCAGTGGGCGACCATTCGCGAGAACGCGGAATTCAACTGAGGAACGAACAATGCTGGTAACGGTGGAACGCGACGGACCGGTCGCGGTGGTAACGATGAACCGCCCCGAGGCGATGAATGCCCTCTCGCGCGGGCTGCGCGCCGAACTGGCGGCGGCGATGGAGCAGGTGGACGCCGATCCGGAAGTGCGCGCCGTGGTGCTGACCGGTGCAGGCAGGCGCGCCTTCACCGCCGGGCTCGATCTCAAGGAACTGGGCGTCGAGGGGCTGGCAGCGGCCAATGCCAGCGAGCCGCTCGCCAACCCGGTCAAGGCGATCGAGCAGTGCCGCAAGCCGGTGATCGGCGCGATCAACGGCGTCGCCATCACCGGCGGGTTCGAAGTCGCGCTGGCCTGCGACATCCTGATCGGATCGGAGAATGCGCGCTTTGCCGACACCCACGCCCGCGTGGGGATCATGCCGGGCTGGGGCCTGTCGCAGAAGCTGGCGCGGATGATCGGCATTTCGCGCGCCAAGGAACTGTCGCTTTCCGGCAATTTTCTTGATGCGCAGACCGCCTGCGCCTGGGGCCTGCTCAACCGCGTGGTCCCGGCGGATGAGCTGCTGGGCGCGGCGAAGCAGCTGGCCAATGACATCTCCACCGCCGACCCGGGCATGGTCCAGGCCTACAAGGCACTGATCGACGAGGGCTATGCGCTGAGCTTTGGCGAAGGCATGGCGCTGGAAAACGCGAAAAGCACCACCGCCAACAGCCAGGTCGACAAGGCCGAGGTTGAGGCGCGGCGGCTGGCGGTGATGGAGCGGGGCCGCACCCAGCAGGGGTAGGCCCTCTCTTATCCTGCTTTCGTCATTGCGAGCGCAGTGAAGCAATCCAGAGGCGGCCTAGAACGCTCCCTGGATTGCTTCGCTGCGTTCGCAATGACGATCCTGGTGGCTCGGCCACTCAACCATTCAGCCGAACCGGCCCGAAACCCGCTCGGCCATGTCGGGGCCGACGCCCGCGCTGTTGACGATCTCCCAGGCCAGCCCGGCCTCCAGCGGCAGGTCGGCTTGGGCGGTGTAGAGCCGCTTGTAGGCGAAGACCGAATGGCGGCTCTGCGCGGCGATGGCCTCGGCCATTTCCATGGTCCGCGCTTCCAGCTCGGCATCGGGCAGGCAATGGTTGGCAAGGCCGATCCGCGCCGCTTCCGGGCCGCTGACCGGCAGGCCGGTGAAGCTGATCTCGCGCGCTTTCCACTGGCCGACGCGGCGCGGCAGGCGCTGGCTCATCCCCCAGACGGGGACCAGCGCGAACTTGCCATGGGTGTCGGCAAAGCTGGCGCTCTCCCCCGCCAGGATGATGTCGCCCGCCAGCGCCAGTTCCAGCCCGCCGGTGAAGCACCCGCCCTGCACGGCAACGATCACCGGCTGCGGCAGGCTGGCCAGCCGCGTGACGATGCTCGCCTGGTAGTTGGGGCGCGGTGTGGCGATCCCGCGCTCCTTCAGGTCGTTGCCCGCGCAGAACACCGGCCCCGCCGCGCGCAGCACGACCGCGCCGATCGCCTCGCCCAGCCCCTCGATGGCGGCGATGTGCGTTTCCAGCTCGCCCCACAGCGCAAGGTTGAGGGCATTGCGCTTGTCGGCGCGGTTCAGCGTCAGCACGGCCACGCCGCCGTGCCGCTCGAAACGGACCAGCGGCTCCATCAGCGGTTGCCCCAGACCGGTGCGCGCTTTTCGAGGAAGGCATTGCGCGCCTCCACCGAATCCGCAGTCTGCGACAGCAGGATCTGCTGGCGGTCCTCCAGCCCGAAGGCGTGCTCCATCGAGGCCGCGTCGATGTTGAGGTTGAGCGCGTCCTTGGTCAGCCGCAGCCCCATCGGCGAGGTCAGCAGCATTTCGTCCGCAAGCGCCAGCGCCTTGCCGAGCAGTTCCTCCTGCGGCAGCACTTCGCTGACGAGGCCGCAGGCCGCCGCCTTGTCGGCGGTCATGAACCTGCCGGTCAGCAGGTATTCGCTGGCGACCGAACTGCCGACCAGGCGGGGCAGGAAATAGCTTGCCCCCATGTCGCAGCCGCCCAGGCCGATCTTTATATAGGCCGCGTTCATCCGGATGTCGGGCGCGGCGTAGCGCACGTCGCTCGCCAGCAGCAGCGAGAAGCCGCCGCCGCAGGCCGGCCCTTGCGCGCAGGCGATGATCGGCTGCGGGCACTTGCGCATCGCCTGCATCACCGCCGCGATCATCCGTTGGGTGCGCCACCCGGCGTGGACCGGGCCGGTCTCGCCGTCGCGCTGCCAGCCGGTCAGGTCCAGCCCGGCGCAGAAGGCGCGGCCCTCGGCCCGCAGCACGACCACGCGCACCTCGTGCCGGTCATTAAGGCCGGTGAAATAGTCGAGCAGCGCCCGGATCAGCGGCTCGTTCATGGCATTGAGCCGCTCCGGCCGGTTGAGGCTGACCACCTCCACCGCGCCGCGATTCTCGATAGTGATCACCTGTTCCGTCATCGCCTCACCCCGTGTCTGCAAGCACTCGTTTACAGGCCTGTTGGCCGCGCCGCAGGGGGTCCGTCAAGCGCATTGGCGCGGGGCCGGCGGCGCGGCTGGTCAATCAGCGGCGGGCAGGATCGCCTCGTCGCGGTAAAGCGCGGCCACCTCTTCCGCGCGCCGGCGCAGCACCTCGCGCTGGTTGATGTAGCCCTTGTCGGCAATCTCGTCGCCGCCCGGCGGGGAGACCTGCAGGCGCAGCGCGGCGACGCGGCGCGACTGGCCCCCGGCGGTGGCGTTGTGGCGCCTCAGGCTCTCGGCCGCATGGGCCACGACGGCGGGATGCCGCGACAGGGTGGCGGCGTCGCCCTCGACTCCGGTCAGGCGGCGGGCATCGGCCAGGCGCATCCAGCCCAGCGCGCGCACGTCGCCGCGCCCTTCGCCGGCGATCACCACGTCCTGCAGCAAGGGGTCGAGCGCATCGAGCAGCGCCATGCGCAGCGCGCCGACGTCGACCCAGGTGCCCGACAGCAGCTTGAAGTTCTCCGTCACCCGGCCATCGAATTCGAGGCCGAGTTCCGGGCGCTGCGGATCGACCAGCCTGGCGGCATCGCCGGTGCGGTAGAAGCCTTCCTCGTCGAATGCGGCGGCGGTCGCTTCCGGATTGCGGAGGTAGCCCGGGGTGACGGTGAGGCCCTTGATCCGGATCTCGAACTTGTCACCGACCGGCGTCAGCTTCAGCACGTTCCCGGCAAAGGGCAGGCCGATCGGGCCGGTCCGCTCCAGCGGCCACGAAACGATGGTTCCGCCCTGCGTTTCCGTGGCGCCGTACTTGGTGATGATCGGGGTCTGCTTGCCGGTCGCCGCGACCGACAGGGCCTGGAGGCGGCGGAACACGTCTTCCGACAGGCCGGCCGATCCATAGCTGATGAACCGCAGCCTGGCGAAGAAGTGATCGCGCAGCGAGGTATCGGCCTCCATCGCGGTCACCAGTTCGGAGAAGAAGATCGGGGTGGAATTGTATTCGTGGACCGGGATCTCGTGCAGGTTGCGGATCGTTTCGGCGAAGAGGCCGGGCAGCGGCCGCCCATCGTCGATGTAGAGGCAGGCGGCCTCGTTCAGGATGTCGGCCAGCAGGACATTGTTGCCGCCGACATGGCTCCACGGCGCCCACGAAAGATAGGCCTTGGCCTCGTTCGCTCCGTCGTGCGCGTCGTACATCGCGTCGTGCTGGGCGACGATGCCGGTCACCATGCGCTGGGTCTGGATCACGCCCTTGGGCTTGCCGGTGGAGCCGGAAGTGAAGATCGTCTTGGCATGGGTATCCGGCGTGATCGCCGCAAGCGACGCATCGACGTCCGGCGTCGGCGCGGTCTTCAGCAGATCGGACAAGGCCAGCGTCTCGCCATCCGGCGCTGCCTCGTCGGTGACGAGGATCAGGTCGCGCTCTTCCCGCAGCGCGCGCATGGCTGGCAGGAAGGTGCGCCAATCGTCGGCATAGACCAGCCGGGGCTGGCAGACCCCTGCACAGTGCCGCAGGCGCGCGAAGTCGCCCCCGGCCAGCGAATAGTTGGCCGAAACCGGAGCGTAGGGCGCGCGCGCCATCTGCGCGGCAAGATTGACCACCAGATGCTCGGGCGCACCGCCCGACAGGACGATGACCGAGGCATCCGGGCCGATCCCCCGGTTCAGCAGCGCCTGGGCGAGCGCGCGGCTTTTCGCCAGCGCTTCGCCAAAGGTCAGCCGCCGCCATTCGCCGCGCGAGCCATCCTCCAGCAGTTCCCGGCGGGCAACCAGCGGGCGATCGGGAAACCGCGTCGCGCGGTCGATGAACAGGTGCGGGATCGATGGCCACGGCTCCGGCAGGGTGTAGCCGGGGGTGATCAGCAGCGAACCGTCGGCACGGTGCTCGAACGTGCAGCCATGCGGGGCGAAGGGCAGGGGGGCGTAATCCACGCCTGCGCGATGCTACGCCGCGCGGCGCGGATCAAGCCGCTTAAGGCACGGCGGGGCGAGGGGTGGAAATCCGCGTGCGCCGGTCTTGCCTTCCAGGCTGGCGCGGCCCAGACCGCAGGTCTGCTTGTTAAGGAATTTAGCTTGTCTAAAGGATTCGCCGCAACTCCCGCCGGCATTCCCAGCTATGCCGAGGCGGTCCGCGTGCCCAAGACGGCCGAACTGGTCGCCAAGCGGATCCGCAATGCGATCATCCGGGGGGAACTGTCGGATGGCGACACGCTGCCGGCGGAATCCCACCTGATCGCCGAATTCCAGGTGTCCCGCCCGACGATTCGCGAGGCTGTCCGCATCCTCGAATCCGAAGGGCTTGTCGCCGTGGCACGCGGCGCCCGCGGCGGGGCCAGGATCAGTTCGCCCAATTTCGAGATGATCCAGCGGGCTTTCGGGATCACGCTCCAGGCGCAGTGCGTGACGATCGGCGACGTCTATGAAATCTACGCGATCTTCGAGCCGCCCGCCGCCCGCCTGGTGGCAGAGCGCAGCAGCGAGCAGGCCGTGCCGCTGCTGCGGGCCATCATCGAGCGGGAAACGAACCTTTCGAGCGATCGGTTCGCGGTCACTCCGCTGCTTGCCGAATTCCATTCCACCCTGATCGAGATGGCCGGAAACAAGACGCTGATGGTGATCAACCAGGCGCTGCGCGGCCTCGCCAATGCGCACCTGAAACTGGCGCAGCGGCGCGGGCCGATCAATCCGGAGTATTCCGCGCGGCAGCTGCGCCTCGGGCTCAAGTCGCACTCCCGGCTGGTCGACCTGATCGAAGCCAGGGACGGCCCCGGCGCCGAGGCGCACTGGCGCACCCACATGATCGCCGCCGGCAAGGTCTGGATGGCCCAGATCGGTTCGGACGGCATCGTCGACCTGATCGACTGACCGGCCCTGTTCACACTCGTCCCATTCGTCGACCCGCTGGCCGATCCGGCGGCGCCGCAAGAGAGGAAACCCGCGATGACCCAGCTGATCCTGCGCAGCGACGCCGATGGCGTCGCCACCCTGACGCTCAATCGCCCGGACAAGCGCAACGCGATCAACCGCGAACTGTTCCGTGCGCTCAGGGTGCAGATCCTGGCCCTGCAGGACGATGCCGCGATCGGTCTCGTCGTGCTGCGCGGCAGCGGCGGCCATTTCTGCGCGGGACACGACCTTACCGAAAAGCCCCATGCCGATGCGCTCGGCTGGCTGCGGCGCGAACTTCAGACGCTGGAGATGCTCACCCGCCTGCGCCAACCCGTGATCGCGGCGGTCGAAGGCACCTGCTTTACCGGCGGGCTCGAAATGGCCCTCTCCGCCGATTTCATCGTCTGCGACGAAACGGCCCGCTTTGCCGACACGCACGGCAAGTGGGGACTGGTCCCCGGCTGGGGCATGTCGCAGCGCCTGCCGCGCCGGGTGGGGCAGTCCAAGGCGCTGGAAATGATGCTGACCTGCCAGCCCTATACCGGCGTGGAGGCGGCAGCGATGGGTCTGGCCAACCTCTGTGCCCCCGAAGGCGGGCTTGGTGCCGCGGTGGACGCGCTTGGTTCCCGGATCCTCGCCAACAGCTGGCACTCCAATGCAGAGAACAAGCGCTTGATTTATAACACGGATGGGATGCGCCTGGCCGATGGCCTCGACCACGAGCTGATGCGCAACGCCGGCTTCGACCGCGACGCCGCAGCCCGCCGCAAGGGCTTCACCGAGCGTCCGAAAGACTGACGCGGGACCGGGAAAAGCCGCGGGCCGGCATGGGGTCGGCCAGAAAAAGGCTCATCAATCAAGGCGTTGTCGAGGCGGCATCGTCTGAACAGTAAATCTGATTTGCCAAATCCAGCCTCGCGCTGCCCAGGGCTGCCCCGGTTTAGCGAATTGACCCAGCCGCCCCCCTATGCCAAAGGGCCCGCAACAGGTCCCCCTGTCCGCGCGATGCGGGTGTAGCTCAATGGTAGAGCAGAAGCTTCCCAAGCTTACGACGAGGGTTCGATTCCCTTCACCCGCTCCAATTTCCTGTCCGCCAATGTTCGCATTCGTCTAGACAGGCCCCAGAAATCCAAGGTATTTAGCGGCTATCAGGCCGCAAGCGTTCACCCGCGTTCGCACTCAGCCCCCAGTCGGCGGGGGTATGATTGGGGGGTATATGCAAAACGGCCAACTCGATACCCCCACGCTTGGGGGTATACTGGGGGTGCGAGCCCCGGAGAGGCTGGAAAACGCTATGGCCCTGACAGACGTAGGAATCCGGAACGCCAAGCCCGGCGCCAAGGCAATCAAGCTGGCGGACGGGGGCGGTATGTTCCTGTTGGTGACGCCAGCCGGGGGTAAGCTCTGGCGGCTGAAGTATCGGATCGATGGACGCGAGAAGCTGCTGGCTATCGGGGCCTATCCCGAAATCGGACTTGGCGAGGCGCGCAGGCGGCGCGAGGAAGCGCGGGAGCTGATCGCCCTTGGCAAAGACCCTTCCCGCGAAAAGCAGCGCGCAAAGCTACGCGCCCGCATACAGGCGGCGGACACGTTCAAGGCGATCTGCGACGAATACTGCGAAAAGCGGCGTCGCGATGGGGTGAAAGGCTGGGCACCTGCGACGGCTACCCGGAGCGAATATCTGCTTTCGCTGGTTTGCGGGTCCATCGGCAAACTGCCCATTGGCGAGATCGAACCGGCGGACGTGCTAACAGCCATTCGCCGGATCGAAGGCAAGGGGAAGCTGGAGAGTGCCCGGCGCAGCCTGCAACTGGCAGGCGCGGTGTTTCGCTTTGCCGTCGCAACGGCGCGGCTGGGATCGGACCCTACCCGTGATTTGCGCGGTGCGCTGACTGCACCAACCGTTACCCACTACGGCGCCATCACCGACGCGAGGAAGGTCGGCCAGTTGCTCCGCGCGATCGACGATTACGAAGGCAGTGGCATCACCAAGCTTGCCCTTCAAATCGCACCGCACGTTTTTGTGCGACCCGGCGAACTTCGCCATGCGGAGTGGAGCGAATTCGACCTTGAAGCCGCCTTGTGGGTGATACCCGCCGGAAAAATGAAAATGCGCAAGGCTCACTATGTCCCCCTATCGAGGCAAGCGGTCGACCTGTTCCGGGAAGTGCAGTCTGTCACAGGTCCGGCTGGTTACGTCTTTCCCTCGATCCGTTCACGATCGCGCCCGATGAGCGAAAACACCATCAATGGTGCATTGCGGCGGCTGGGATATTCGACCGATGAAATGACCGCCCACGGATTCCGTGCCATGGCTTCAACGCTGCTCAACGAAAGCGGCAAGTGGCACCCGGATGCCATCGAATGGGCGCTGGCTCATGGTGACACTGACAAGGTTCGCGCCGCCTATCATCGCGGCGCACATTGGCAGGAGCGCGTCGAAATGGCGCAATGGTGGTCGGACTATCTCGATACGCTGCGCAAGGGCGCGGACATCGTACCAATCTCTGATCGCCGTGCGAGTTGACGTGACCAAGTCGGCAATACCGGATGCAGAGCTGAGCGCCCACTCACGGCAGCGCGCAATCCGCGGAATTTCGGAACGTGCAGCGACGCTGGCTAGGCTTGATGATGACGCGATGCAATTCCGCAGCGACTTTCGAGCGCTTGCACACGCCCTCATTGATCCGGATTGGCACAAACCGCCGAGACCGCACGGCATCGCCACCCTTCCGCCTTTCCGCGCCCATGCGCATCCGCGACGGTTGCCGTTTGGCCCATTGCGGCGGATGACTCGATTGCTCGGCTCCCCCGCACTCCGATACGTGTTTGCAGTCGGCTCGGATGAGGGCGCTGATTTCTACCGGCTAGAACTACGCCCTCGGCAGGACAAAGAGTTTCGGCGCGGCAACCACTACAAGCGCTACGAGCGCGAGGCCAGGCTGATCCGGTTCGGCAACGCCGTGCTTGAGCGTGAACGGATTGGCGGCACGAAGCGTGGCGAGGCGCTTGATTCATCCGCTGTGGAACTCGGTATCGCAGCCTCTACCCGCTCGCTTGAGCGATATTTTCGCCAGTTCCGGTTGCTGTGCCAACGTCTTGGCTATGTCCCCACGTCGCTGGGCTGGATGGAAGGTCTGCCCAGGTTTGCTCTTCTCGATCTTGAGGGACGCAATTCCGACAAGTCCGAAATGTAGTTTGTCGGTGACGGTCAGCTACCGTCCGCCCATGTCCGCTTCCGACAACCGCAATGTCGGAGCGCTCGGATGCCTGATACCATCGCCTCAGCCGATGCCCTTGCCCCGCTGGCCTATTCGGTCAGTGAAGCGTGCAGGGTCAGCACCTTTGGCCGGACCTATATCTATCAGCTGATCAACGAGGGTCGGCTGGAGGCGCGCAAGTTCGGCAAGCGCACCATCATT
>Ga0208564_1000626_pt1 | contig 32117 bp, 31 predicted proteins | sample AD_UKC073_MetaG_FD_184439 | JGI IMG/M metagenome (GOLD analysis project Ga0208564, IMG submission 184439) | Active sludge microbial communities of municipal wastewater-treating anaerobic digesters from USA - AD_UKC073_MetaG (SPAdes) (version 2) | ecosystem: Engineered > Bioreactor > Anaerobic >... | reverse complement strand
AGCAGCGGCGGGGCGGCCACCAGCTCGAAGGCCAGAAGCTTCTCGTCGTCCTCGGGGCGACGAGACCTCCAGGGCTCGCTGACCCAGAGCGTCATGGATCGCACGCAGCAGCATGCCAGCTCGGCGCGCGGCAGGCGCGCCTCGGTCGTGCGCGAGGTCTCGCAGACCGAGAGCGAATCGGTCAGCACACGCGCCGTGACCAACTACAACCACATGCACGCCATGTCGGTCCAGTACTACGAGATCGTGCAGGTGTACCGTGTGGCCGTCGCCCTCGAGCGCGCCGAGAAATGCCTCTTCATCCCGATGGCCCTCGTCGACTTCCGCAAGGCCGACGTCGTGAAGCGGTTCCGCGGCGCGCTCGCCGCCGCCGCGATCGACGCGCGCTCCCGGACGCTGCTCACGACCGACTTCGAGATCGTCACGATCACAAGCCCGACCGGCGCCATGCTCACGCCGCGCAACGTGGGCAGCAGCGCGGTGGAGGTCTCGGTCGACAAGCTGCGGGTGAGCATGGACGACGAGACGGTGCTGACGAGCTTCACGATCTTCCGGTCTCGCGGCGGCATCAACGATCTGCCCACGCCGAGCAAGATCGAGGTCCTCCTCCGCGACGGCACGAGCGCCGGCTTCACGAAGAAGACCACGACGCCGCCGGCCGACACGATCACGCTCGATGCCAAGACGCCGCTGCGCGAGATCGCGTCCATCCGCATCACGGGCGCCGCGGTCGCACCCGCGAACGACCCTCTGATCGCGTTCCAGCTGCAGCAGGGCGCGACCGTGCTCGCGGTCGAGGCCTCGTTCGTGCTCGCCGCAGGCGTCCCCACCGACGTGCTCACGTTCACCGGCGGCGGCGTGCTGCAGCGCCTCATCGACCACCTGCAAGAGAACCGCATGCACTACAGCCAGGCGGTCTGGATGTCACTTGATCCGGCGACGGTCCTCCTGCTGCTCGCCGGCTTCTCGTACCGCGGGCTTCCCCTCGCCGGACGCATCGACCCGCAGCCCGTGACCGTCGCCGGCAACTACCTCGTCTTCCGCAGGCACATCAACCCCGATCCCGAGCAAGGCACCGAGGAGGAGAAGGAGTGGAGCGCGTGGCTGCAGGCGCACGGCGTCACGTTCGGACCCGCGCGCGATGACCTCGTACCGCTCCCGAGCGGCGGCGTGTTCGCCGAGGCGGTGCTGGGTCGCTACAACTCGGCCGAGAAGCTCGACATCACGCGGTTCTGGAATTGGCAGGATTCGCCCATCCCGATCGTCGCACCCGAGATCCAGGCCATCCAGACCGGCAGCCGCGCCCAGCCCGAGGCTGACCTGAAGGCGAGCCCGTTCAGCCAGCCGCTCGTGAACATCGTCTCGCCCACGAGCCTGCCGGAGCCCACCTCGCTCGGCACCGCGCTGCAGTCGATCGCGAACGGCAGCATGTTCCGCGACATGAGCGGACTGGCCCAGACGATCGGGCTCGCGCAGGCCGGCGCGGAGGGCACGCTCACCGCAGCGAGCGAGGCGGCGGGGCAGGCCGGCTCGAACATGGCGATCGCGGCGAAGAAGGAGGTCGAGCAGATGAAAGCGGCGCTCGCGTTCGTCGCCGCGATGTACGGCAGGGGCGGCACCGATACCTCGCCCTCGACGATCTCCAACGAGGGCGCGAAGATCAACCACGGCCGGTCGATGGACACCCGTGGGCTTGCACGCCCCGAAACGGGCGGCGCTGCAGGCGCCGCCGACGCCGGTGCGGGCGTGACAGGCGGCTCGGTGGGCGGCGTGCCCACCGCCGGCGCAGGAGGCCCGGAGAACCCGGCGCCCTCGACCCCGGGCGCCGCGCCCGCGCCCGGCTACGAGCAGGTCGCGTTCGAGCGTTCGATCGGCGAGACCCCGTCGGAGGCCGTCCGCCAGATTCTCGCGGCCCCGGGCCACGACATCGCGATCGGGGTGGATGCCGCGGCCGACGCAGGCACGAAGGCGCCCGGCACGCTCGAGCTCAACGTGACCGGCGAGTTCGCGTGGACCCCGCCGCTGACGGCTGCCGAGGAGAAGGCGATCATGTCAGCCGGGAGCGCTACGAAATGGGGGCCCGCGACCGCCGACTTCGGTGCAGCCATCGGCGCGAACAGCACCATCGTGAGCAGCCTGGGCGGGCTGCTGTACGCGATCTGGAGCAAGCCGGCCGGTTCGATCAAGCGCGTGAACATCTTCACCCACGCCAACCACGACCTCATCTCGTTCAGCGGTACCCTGACCCGGGTCGCTGGTGGAGAGCCCCAGGTGCTGATGGCCACGAACGGCCCCGCCGACAACCTCACCACCCTCGACGCGCAGGCGATGACGGCACTGAGCGCGGGCGCGACGCTCCTGCCGCCAGCGGGACAGCCGGGCGGACCGTTCACCGCCACCGACGTCCGCACACGCTTCGGCGCGGGCGCGGTGATCGTGGTGTACGCCTGCCACGCCGGTCAGTCGAAGGCGTTCCTGAAGCGCATCGCGACCTTCTTCGGCGTGGACGTCATCGGGTTCACCTCGTCGGTGCTCTTCCACCCGCCCGCCCAGCCGGCGACGGGCGCCGTACGGCGCGCGGGCATGGAGGTAGGGCTTGTCGGCGTCACGCCCAGCACCGATTGGCGCGCCCTCGCGGCGGCACCCCAGGCCGTGCGGGTGAACCCCTGAGCGATGAGCTGGGAGCTGGGCGGGGCGCGCGCCGACCCACGAGCAGGCATCCCCGCTACGATACGGGCATGCCGCCGCTCCGAACCGTCGTCGTGCCAGCGCTCGGCGCGATCGCCTTCTTGACTGCGGCTGGACGCGCCGTTCGGCTGCTCGGCGGCGACGATCCAGCCGAAGACAGGGCGGTCCGTGCGCTCCAAGGCGCGCGTGGCCACTGGCCGAATGACGATCCCGCCGCTCCGGCAGGCCCGGGCGGCTCGCCCGGGCCGCGCGAACCGGTCGACCGGGTCACCGCGCCGCTCTCGTGGTACTCCGGCGTGCCGCAGACCATCGCGAATGCGGCGATCTGGTGCGGCTTCGCCTGGGCGCTCACGCGCGACCGCCGCTCGGCGGTCGCGCCCGCGGCGGCGCTCGCACTCGAGACCGCGTGCTTCGTGGCAGCCGCGGCGCTCGTGGGACGACCACGACCCGCGCGGGTGTGGCGCCCCGAGCCGCCGCATGCGACGTCATCCTTTCCCTCCGGGCACACGGCGGCGGCCTTCGCTCTCCACGGCACGCTCGCCGACCTGCTCGACCGCCACGGTGTCCGTGGCGCGCGGCTGCTCGGACCGCTCCTGCGATACGGGATCCCGGGGGCGATCGCCTTCTCGCGCGTCTTTCGCGGTCAGCACCACATCTCCGACACGGTCGCGGGCGCGGTGCTGGGCCGGTGGAGCGCCGGGGTGGTGCGGCGGGAGCTGCTCTCGTCGTCGGCGCCGCGAAGCTGAGCCGCTGTGCTTCTCGGGAGCGCCGCGCCTCTTGCGACCACGGTGTCTCGCCGGAACGCTGCGCCGCTCCGAGTCGCCGCGAAAGCAACGCACGAGGGCCCCGGCTCTCCGCGCAAGTGCGCGGAGAGCCGGGGCCCTCGTGTCCGTATGACAACGGCGATGGTGGAGATGGGGGGAATTGAACCCCCGTCCACCGCTGTGATTCTGCGCCTTCTACGGGCGTAGCCTGTAAGAGCGTTCTGCTCGGCCCCGACCTTTGCCACAGGCATCCAAGTCGACGGGCCCAGCCGGAGTACAAGTCCCGCGTGACGCTCCAGGCGTCATCACGCAGCAAGTCCCCTAGATGACGCCAGGGTCCGTGTCGGGAACACACACGGTCTGACGGACTATCGGGCTCGCTTAGGCAGCGAGGGCGAAGTCAGTGCGCTTTGCATCGGCACTTATTGTTTTTGCAGAGATCGTTAACGAGATAACCCTGCATCCTCGGCCCGCTTCTCGCAGTTTCGCAGGCGATGTCGAAACCGATCATCCCCATGAACCCGCTCGATGCTTTCGCAGGGGCCGTTGTCACACGCTGTTGAGTTGCCACTCCGGTCGCCCGGAGCATTGCAGTCTATAACACCTTCGGGCTCGTGGCCATTCCGCAGGCGTCGCGCGGTAAAGTCGCGCCCATGAGCGAAGTCACGATCACCGTCCGCGGCGAGCACGAAGCGCGCCTCGCCCCCGAACTCGCCGTCGCACGCGTGAGCGTGCGCGTCGACGGCCCCGAGCGCGCCGCAGTGGCCGCGCGGGCCACCGAGCTGAGCATGGCGCTGCGTGAAGAGCTGCAGGCGCATCAGGATGCCGGGGCTCTGGCCCGCTGGTCGAGCGACCGCGTCTCGATCTGGTCGGACCGTCCCTGGAGCCAGGACGGGGCACAGCTGCCCCTCGTGCATCACGCGACCGTCGGCGCCCGCGGCGAGTTCACCGACTTCGCCGCGCTGTCCGACTGGGTCACGCGACTCGGCGACCGCGAGGGCGTCACGGTCGAGGGCATCGACTGGAAGCTCACCCCCGACACCGCGCGCCAGACGGAGCGCGATGTCGCCGCGGGCGCCGTGCGCGTGGCGGTCGAGCGCGCCGAGGCGTATGCCTCGGCGATCGGCCTGGGCGGCGTCGCACCCCTGGAGATCGCCGACGTCGGGCTGCTCGCGCAGCCGGGCGAGGCCCCGCGTCCGCAGGCGCGCATGTTCGCCATGGCCGCCGACAGCGCGGGCTCGTCCGGCCCGAGCCTGCAGTTCGAGCCGCAGCCGATCATCGTGACCGCGGCCGTCGAGGCGCGCTTCAGCGCGCGGTAGCCCGCGCGACCCGGCCTCCCGGGTCGCGCCCGCCGCCTGGCGCCTCGCGGCGCCCGCCCGGCTACTCGTTCATGCGGTTGCGGGTGCGCATGGCGCGCTCGGCGTCGCGCATGTCCTGCCGCTCGCGCAGCGTCTGCCGCTTGTCGTACTCGCGCTTGCCCTTGGCGATCGCGATCTCGACCTTCGCGTAGCCGTCCTTGAAGTAGAGCTTCAGCGGCACCAGCGTGTATCCGCCGGCCGAGATCGCATGGCTGATCTTCACGATCTCCGACTTGTGCAGCAGCAGCTTTCGCTTGCGCCGCGGCGGGTGATTGGTCCAGTTGCCGTGCGAGTACTGCGGAATCTGCACGGCGTCGAGCCACACCTCGCCGCCCTCGACGAACGCATAGCCGTCGCTGAGGTTGACCCGGCCGATCCGCAGCGACTTCACCTCGGTGCCCGAGAGCACGAGCCCCGCCTCGTAGGTCTTCTCGATCAGGTACTCGTGGCGCGCGCGACGATTGGTGGCAATCACCTTTTCGCCGGTCTCCTTGGGCATGCCCACTCCTTGATCAAGATCCGGGATGGCGCGAGCCGCGGCATCCACTCGCCCGGCGCGTTCGGCCAGACAGCCCACCAGCATAGCAAGGCGGCAGAATCAGGCGCGCAGCCACCTCGCCACGCACGGCAGCGCCATCAGGCGCGCAGCCACCGCCGGATCGCGAAGCTTGCCGAGAGCCCGGCGAGCACGACGCCGATCACCACCATGACGGGCACCACGACCCACAGCTCTTCGAGCCCCACCCAGGTGGTCACGAACGCGACCCGGCCCGCGAGGTACTGGTCGATGCCGAAGTGCACGATCGCGAACACCGCGCCGCTCGCCAGCACCGATCCGATCAGCGCCGCGATCACGCCCTCGAGCACGAACGGCGTCTGGATGAAGCGATTGGATGCCCCGACCAGGCGCATGATGCCCAGCTCTCTGCGGCGCGCATATGCCGAGAGGCGAATGGTCGTCGCGATCAGCAGCACTGCGGCGACGAGCATGAGCCCGGCGATGCCGACGGCGATGTAGGTCGCGACCGTGAGCGCCGAGAAGAGCGGGTCGAGGTACTGGAGCTGGTCTTTCACCTCCGAGACCCCGGACGTGCCCGTGAACGCCTCGGCGATGACCTCCGACTGCGTCTGGTCGACGAGGTTGATCCAGAACGTCTCGTTCATGCTGTCGAGCGTGATCACGTCGACGTAGTTCGGCCCGAGCAGGGCGAGCGTGTTCTCGTACGCCTCCTCGCGCGTCTCGAAGCGAATCGATGAGATCAGGGGAGCGAGCGTGTCGCCTTCGAGCTCAGCGCGGATGGCGTCGATCTGCTCCTGGCTGGCCACGCCGTCGATGCAGCTCGGCGTATCGTCGCGCTCCAACTCGGTGCACAAGTAGATCGCCACCTGGGCGCGGTCCACCCAGAAGTCCTTCATCGTGCCGATCTGCATCTGCATCAGCATCGCGGCGCCCACGAACGTCAGCGAGACGAAGGTGACGAGCACCACCGAGACGACCATCGAGGCGTTGCGGCGCAGCCCGGTCGCGACTTCCGAGAGGATCAGTGCGAGCCTCATGAGGTCGGCCCCACTTCCTGGTCGTCGTCGGCGTCCTCGCCCAGGCCGAGACGGTCGGCGAGCCCCAGCTCGGCGACGTTGACCTCGGCGAGATCGATGAGCGGGATGCCGCCGGTCGCGTACTGCGGCGGCTCGGGTGCGGGAGCGGGAGCGGGAGCCTGCGGGGCCGGCGCCTGGCGGGGCGACGCGGGCACCTGCAAGGGCTCGTCCGGTGCCGGGGCGGGCTGCTCGGCCGCCTGCGGGGCGGGCACCGGAGCCTGCGCGGGTGCCGGAGACTGGGCGGGCGTCGCGGCGGGGGCGGGCGCGGCCGTCGCGGCAGGGGCGGGCGCGGCCGATGCCGCCGAGTCGCTCGCGCCGGCGCCGCCGCCGGAGGCGATCTCGACGCGCTCGATGGCCGCGGTGAGCGCCGCCATCGAGTCCACGCCGCGGCGCGCCAGCGGGGCGAGGCTCGGCAGCCCGGAGGTGTCGCCGTAGCCGCCGCGCATCTCGTCGCGCAGGATCCGACCGCCGCGAAGCTCGATCACGCGGCGCTGCATCTGGTCGACGAAGCCGGCCTCGTGCGTGGCCATGACCACCGTCGTGCCGCTCGCGTTGATCTGCGCGAGCAGCTGCATGATGCCCACCGAGGTGGCGGGGTCGAGGTTGCCGGTCGGCTCGTCGGCCAGCAGCACCTGTGGTCGGTTGACGATCGCGCGCGCGATCGCGACGCGCTGCTGCTCGCCGCCCGAGAGCTCGTGCGGCAGGCGCTTCTCCTTGCCCTCCAGACCGACGAGCGCAAGCGCCTCGGGCACGGCCTGCTGCACGAACCCGCGCGAGGCGCCGATCACCTGGAGCGTGAACGCGACGTTGGCGAACACGTCCTTCGAGGGCAGCAGGCGGAAGTCTTGGAACACCGTGCCGATGTGGCGACGGAAGTAGGGCACCTTGCGGTTGGAGAGCGAGCGCAGGTTGCGCCCCAGCACGAGCACGTTGCCCGAGGTCGGGGTGTCTTCTTTCAGCATGAGCCGCAGGCACGACGACTTGCCCGAGCCCGAGGCGCCGACGAGGAACACGAACTCGCCGCGCACCACCTCGAAGTCGACGTTGTCGAGGGCAGGTCGAGGGGTGCCGCGATACTGCTTGCTGACGTTTTCAAAGCGAATCATGGCTCATCGAGCCTAGGTCGCGCAGCGCCGGGCGCGCCCAGCGACTCGCTGAGCGCCCAAAGCCGGGCGCGGCACGAGCCCTAGTCGTCCTGCGGGCGCTTGCGCCAGCGAATCCCGGCGGAGATGAAGCCGTCCAGGTCGCCGTCGAAGACGGCCGATGGGTTGTTCACCTCGTGCTCGGTGCGCAGGTCTTTGACCATCTGGTACGGCGCGAGCACGTAGCTGCGCATCTGGTCGCCCCAGCTTGCGGTGATGTTGCCCGCGAGGTCCTTCTTGACCGCCGCCTCCTGCTCGCGCTGGAGCAGCAGCAGGCGCGACTGCAGCACGCGCATCGCGGCTGCGCGGTTCTGAATCTGCGACTTCTCGTTCTGCATCGACACGACGGTGCCGGTCGGGAGGTGCGTGATGCGCACGGCCGAGTCGGTCGTGTTCACCGACTGGCCGCCGGGGCCCGACGAGCGATACACGTCGACGCGGATATCGGTGTCGGGGATCTCGACCACGTCGGTCTCCTCCATGAGCGGGATGACCTCGACCGCGGCGAAGCTGGTCTGGCGCTTGCCCGCCGAGTTGAAGGGACTCATGCGCACCAGGCGGTGCGTGCCGGCCTCGACCGAGAGCGTGCCGAACGCGTACGGCGCGTCGACCTCGAAGGTCGCCGACTTGATGCCCGCTTCCTCGGCGTACGAGGTGTCGAGCACCTTGGCCGAGTACTTGTGCTGCTCTGCCCAGCGCAGATACATGCGCAGCAGCATCTCGGCGAAGTCTGCGGCATCCACCCCGCCCGCACCCGCACGAATCGTCACGACCGCCGGGCGATCGTCATACTCGCCGTTCAGCAGCGTCTGCACCTCGAGGGCGCCCAGCACCTTGGCGATCGAGGCGAGCTCATCGCGCGCCTCCTGCGCCGATTCCTCGTCGTCAGCCTCGTTGGCGAGCTCGACGAGCACCTCGAGGTCGTCGAGGCGCCGTTCGATGCCCTCGATGCGCGCGAGCTCGCTCTGGCGATGGCTCAGCGCGCTCGTCACCTTCTGCGCGGCATCGGGGTCGTCCCAGAGGTCTGGGGCCCCGGCCTGCTCGCTGAGATCGGCGATCTCGGCGCGCAGGCGATCGACCCCCACCACCTGTCGGATGTTGTCGAACGTGGCATGGAGCGCGGAAATCTGCGAGGAAATATCGAAATCGAGCATGACCCGCTCAGACTATCGTGGATGCAATGAGTGCAGATTCTTCGGGCAACATCCTGATGAGGTTCGCCCCGATGATCTACGGGCCGACGATTCTCTTCACCCTCGGCCAAGGCGCGGTCATCCCACTCTTCCCCGTCCTCGCCGCGCGACTCGGCGCCGACCTCGCGACGGCCGCCGTCGTGGCCGCCGCCCTCGTCGTCGGCCAGCTGTTCGGCAACGTGCCGGCCGGCTGGGCGGTCGCTCGCATCGGCGAGCGGCTCACCATGACCATCGCCGGCCTCGCCGCGATCATCGGCGTCGCAGCGATGGTCTTCTCGGCGGGCATCGAGATGCTGATGGCGTCGGTGTTCATCATCGGCTTCTGCGCGTCGGCGTTCGGGCTCGCCCGGCACTCGTTCATGACCACACGCGTGCCGCTGCCCTTCCGCGCCCGCGCGCTCGCGCTGCTCGGCGGCTCGTGGCGCCTCGGCATGTTCGTCGGCCCCTTCGCCGCCGCGGCGATCCTGCTCGCGACCGGCGACGAGCACCTCGTGATGTGGTTCTTCGCCATCTGCCTGCTCGCCTGCGTGCTCCTGGTGTTCTTCGGCCCGGACCCCGAGGAGCAGCTGCAGGCCGAGAGATCCGCCGCCCGCCAGGCGATGGATGCCACGGAGCCGCCGGAGTTCGAGCTCGAGGCCGAGGAACTGGTACTCGAAGACACCGACCAGGTCGGGACCGGTTCAATCCCGGCCTTCGAGCGCCAGGGCGTCTTCGCCACGATGTGGGCCAATCGCCGCGTGCTCAGCCGCGTCGGTGTCGCGGCCGCGACGCTGAGCTCGGTGCGCGCCGCGCGCACGGCGATGCTGCCGCTGTGGGGGCTCGCGATCGGGCTCGACGGCCAGAACATCGCCCTGATCGTCGGCATCTCGGGCGCGATCGACTTCGCCCTGTTCTACGCGAGCGGGCAGATCATGGACCGCTTCGGCCGCATCTGGGCGGTGCTGCCCTCGATGATCGCGATGGCGCTCGGCTTCGGGGTGCTGGCATTCACGCTCGAGTTCGACACCGCGGCGATCTGGTTCATCGCGCTGTCGATGTTCCTGGCCCTCGGTAACGGATTCTCCAGCGGCATCACGCTCACCCTCGGCGCCGACCTGGCGCCGCAGGACGACCCGGCGCCGTTCCTCGGCGCCTGGCGGACCCTCACCGACGCCGGTGGCGCCATCACCCCGCTCGCCGTGGCGGGCATCATCGCCGCGGCCTCGATCGCCTGGGCTAGCGGCGCGGTCGCGGTGGTCGGCCTCATCGGTGCCGGCATGTTCGCGCGCTGGCTTCCCAAGTACGTGCCGAACAAGCCGCGGTAGCGAGCAGAATCGGCTCGACGGGCACCGGCCCGTCGGCTCGGCGGCAGGTGCGCGCCGGGCGCTGCTTGGCGTGCGCTGCTTGGCGGGCGCTGCTCCGGTAGCCGTTGCTGTTGTATGCGCTGCTGGGGCAGCACGGCTGTTGCCAGCACTCGTTTCGCAAGCGCCGCTCTTGCAGGCAATGCTTGCGCATGCACTGCTTTCGTAAGCACCGCTTTCGGAAGCACTGCATTTCGTCGGCACCGCGCGGCAGCTTCAGTCGTCGAGCGCCTGCCGATGCCCACAGCGCGGGCAGACGAGCGCGGCTGCCTCGTGCTGCGGCCCGCCCTCGATGAACGCGCCGCATTCGTCGCAGACGCGGTTCAGCCAGCAGACCGGGTCACCGGCTTCGAACCCGGCGGCTCCGATGTGGGCGGCACCGTGCGCGGGCGCATCCGGCCGCTCGGCGCTCATGCCGCACCGCTCCCCCGCGTCGAGGGCGTGGGGCTCGGGCGACGCGGGCGGCGCGCGGTCGCCGAGCTCGGCGACGCGCCGCGCGGCTGCGCGCTCGTCGCACCGACCTGCCCGAGTGACACGACGCAGAGGCTCGGCTGCGCCATCGGCTGCAGTCGCACCGCATCGTGGCGGTCTGCCATGACCTCGCGAATCAGACCGAGGTGCGCCCCGCAGACGATGTCGGGATGCTCGCGTGCGGCATCGCGGAACGGACACCCGTGCAGGAGCACCTCGCGCTCCCGCCGCTCGGGTGCGAAGCCGAGCGAGTCGAGCGTGCGCAGCAGCGCCTCCGCCCGCGCCTCCCCCGGCACGCGATCGCCGGCGCCACCCGCTTGCTGCGACGCCCTGCCGCCGTCAGCACTCGCGGCGTCGAGCAGGCGGTCACCGGCCTCCCTCTCCTCGCCTGACACCCGGGCACTGACGGCGCGTGCCTCGTCCGCCGCGCGGTCACCGGCGGCGCGCGCCCGTCCCCATGCCCGGCCCGCGTCGATGGCGGCTGCACGGCCGCGATCACCATCGAGACCGGGCCGCTCGGCAAGCGCCGCGGCGAGCACCCGGATCAGCTCGAGCTGTGAGCGGTGCGCGGCGTCTCCCTCGAATTCGCTGCCTGCGGCGGCCGCGGCATCCGCCCGACCTGTCGCTTCGCTGCGCCGCTGCAGTTCGCTGCGCCGTCGCAGTTCACTCCGCTCCCGCGCATCGCTCCGCTGTGGCGCTTCTTCACTCCGCTGTGGCGCTTCTTCACCGCGCTGCGGCGCTTCGCGCTGGCGTGGAGCCTCGCGCTGCTCAGGTGTCTCGTGCGCCGCGAACAGCACCCGGGGTCGGCCCCGGCGCCGCTCGGCCGAGGGCACGCGCCAGACGAGCGCGACTGCTTCGAGCTGCTCGAGGTGAAAGCGCACGGTTGTCACGTGCAGGTCGAGGCGTGCCGCGAGGGTCGCGGCATCCACCCCGTCGCCGTCGATGCTGGCTGCGGCGACCGCGGCAAGCACGCCGCGACGACTGGGCGACGCCATGGCCGCATGGAATCGTTCATCACCGATGACGCTCATAGCGAGAGCAGGTCGCTCTCTTCGAGCGCCTGGCGGGTCTTCAGGGTCTCGAACTCGCTGCCGGAGCGCCCCTGCACCCGCCGATGCATCGAGCCCGCGATGCGTGTCGCCTGCAGCTTCGCCCGCTCGGCGACCTCGCCTTCGAAGTGCTCGTCGACATTGCTCGTCCAGATCTGCAGCCAGCGTTCGAAGTGCTCCGCCCGCAGCGGCGCCTTGGCGTTCAGCACCAGGTGCACCTGCAGCGCATTGCGGCGATACTTGCCGGCGCGAAAGAGCACGGTCTCCCAGAAATCGGCGAAGATCGGCAGGTGGTGCGCAAGATCGAGATGTGCCACGTCGGTGAAGATCGGTCCGATCACCGGGTCTGCAAAAGCCCGCCGGTAGAACGCGTCGACCAGCAGCGCGATGTCGGCGCGGTCGCGGATGTCTTGGCGCATGCCCCCATGGTAGGCGAATAAAACGGAAGGTGTTACGTTTAAACTAAATCGTGCGTTCTGCACCTGAATTCGGCGCAGAACGCACGAGCCGCACCACGCCCCGGAACGGCCACCCCGCTTCGCCGACCCTTCGGCTGACCGGCGCCGCCCGGCAGGGCCTCGTGGGATCTCGCCGCGACAGACCGATGGAGCACGACATGACGGAATCCCCTTTCACCCTGATCGCCGGGGATCGCGGCGAGCTGCTGGGTGAGCTTCCGATCGAGGCGGGCGAGGTGCGCACGCGGCGCATCTTCAAGGGCGCCGGCGTCACCCTCATGCGGCTATCGCTCGATGCCGGCGCCGTCCTCAAGGAGCACACGGCGCAGGTGCCGATCCTGGTCGAGGTGCTCAGCGGGCACGCGACGATGACCTTCGACGGCGCGGCCGTTGACATGCCGGAGGGGGCGGTCATCCACATCGATGCACTGGTTCCGCATTCGGTCGAGGCGATCGCCCCGACCCAGCTGCTGCTCACGCAGACAGCGAGACCAGCGCGATAGTCAGTGCGCGCGTGCCGGCAGCACACGCGAGCGGGCGCCACAGATCGGCACAGGCCGGTCGAAGGAGGAGATACACATGTCCCGTGCGTTTCACATCGCCTTCGAGGACGACTGGGAGCAGAGCGTCGGCTTCGGCAGCTACGAGGCCGCGACCCGAGGGCATCCATACGAGCCGGGCGACTACATCCGCGCCACGACCGCCGAGGGCGTGCAGGACGTGCTCGACGCGCACTACCAAGACCTCAACATCTCCCTCCTGCTGATCGACATCGACACCGCAGCGCTCGAGGCGAGTGGCACGCGGGTCGAACGCGAAGGCAGCGCGGTGCGCATCTTCGGGCCGCTCCCATGCGCAGACTCGTCGATCATCGCCGGGGTGCTCCCGATGCGACACGAGCACGAGCGGTGGGTGGCGCCGGACGAGATCACCCCCTGAGCGGCACTGTCACCCACTCACATATTTCTTCGAAAAGCATATCCACAGACTGCCTCATACATAGCATGAATGTCTGAGGTTCCTGCGAGAATCGCAATATGGAAGCCACCACGCACGCCACGTTCAGCGCCGAGCAGCTGGCACGTTTGACAGCGGCGCACGCCGAGGCGGCGAGATGGCGCGCAGAGACGAGTCGGGCGCAGGCGCGCGAGATGCACGCCATCCACGTGATCGCGCAGATCGTCGAGGAGGCGCTGGGCGAGACGGGCGCGTCGGCCCGCACCGCCGAGATGCTCCACCGCGAGACGGCGGCAGAGCTCGGCGCCACCCTGCGCATTCATGACCGCACCGCGGCGGGGCTCATGGACGAGGCGCTTCTGATCGATGCCTTCCCCGCCGCGTTCGCCGCGTTCACCGCGGGGCGAATACTGCGCGGACACCTCCTGAAGATCGTCGATGCCGGCAGCGCGCTTGACGATGCCTCGTCTCGCGCCGCCTACGAGCGCGCGATCCTGCCTATCGCCGAGCGCGAGACGCCGGGGCGAACCGGCGCGCTCGCCCGCGCAGCCGCCGAGCGCCTGCACCGCCGACCCTTTGCCGAGCGCCACGACGCCGCAGCCTCGCGTCGCAGCATCTGGGTGCGCGACATGCCTGACGGCATGTCCGAGCTCGGGATGCTGCTGCCCAGCGAACGCGCACACGGCATCATCGACCGGGTCAGGCGCATGGCGCACAGCGTGCGCGACGGAAATCGCGCCGCTCGCACACGGGCAGGTGGCGGCTCGCCCGCGTCACACGGCGACCAACGCGACCTCGCGGCGAGCGACACTCGCTCGACGGGTCAGATCGAGGCCGATCCGCTCTGCGACATGCTGCTCGCGGGCACCCCCGCCGCGCACGCCGGCACGAGCGACATCGGCGCGATCCGGGGCCGCATACAGGTGCAGATCCCGATGCTGACGCTGTTGGGGCGCGGCGACGCCCCGGCCACGCTCGTCGGCGTCGGGCCGATGGAACCGGCGGCCGCGCGCGAGCTTGCCGGCGCGGCGAGCGGGTGGGATCGGATCCTGACCGACCCGATCACCCATTCGGTGCTCGTGGTCGATCGATACACACCCAGCGAGAGCCTCCGACGCACTCTGCGAGTGCGCGACGAACACTGCCGCTTCCCCGGCTGTCGACAGCCGCTCTCGCGCAGCGACATCGACCACACCATCGACTACGCCCGCGGCGGCAAGACGCGTGCGAACAACCTCGCCCACCTCTGTCGAGGCCACCACATGCTCAAACACGAGTCCGCGTGGCGGGTCAGGCAGCTCCCCGGCGGAATCCTGGAATGGATCAGTCCCACCGGCCGCGCATTCCCCGACGTCCCGGCGAGCCCCGTCCGATTCATGCCCGAGGAGGACTGGATGCAAGCGTCGCCGCGACAGGAGCCCGTTCGCGCCTGAGCGGGCGCGCCTGGCCGAGCGACTCTGCGCGGGATGTCCCGCTGCGCTGCGCTGCGTTTTGTCGGCCGCGCCGGATTCAATCTGCCGTGTCGAGTTCGATCTGCCGTGTCGAGTTCGATCTGCCGTGCCGATTCCAATCGGCCGTGCCGATATCAGCGAGGGCGGCGCAGACGGCGGGCGCGCTCCGAGTGCGAGCTACGCGCGCGTCGCCCGGGCCGCCGGCACGATCCTGCTGGCGCGGCGCCGGGTACCCGAGCACGGTTCGGGTACCCGATCACGGTTCGGCTACTCGAGCAGGGTTCGGCTGGTCGACGTCGACTCCAGACGCACGCCGTCCGGCACGAACATCGACACCAGCGGCGGGTGCCACACGGTCGTGACCGTCACGCGGGCCGAGACGCCATCTGGCGTGCCCGCCGCGACGATCTGCGCGTCGACGGCGGCGGCATCCACGATCGCGGTCGCCTGCTCGAGCACGCCGCGGTCGTGGAGCGACGCCCGGACGATCGGTGCGTCGCCGCCGCGTCCACTGCCACCGCCACCGTCACCGCCAAGCGCGATCGTGAAGCCGTCTGCTCCGGCGAGCGCCGCGGCATCCGCCAGCCCATCGAGCCGGGTCTGCGCGAGGTGCAGGCTCGTCGCGCACACGCCGACGAAGACGGCGGCGATCGTCAGCGTCGCGTAACCCAGCACGAGGGGCAGGATGCTCCCGCCATCGTCGCGAAGCAGGCGCACTCGTCGGGATCGCGCCCGCCCGCTCACGGTGCCCCCGTCCAGAAGCGCGACACCTTCTGTGCGGCCGTCGCCGCGACGGGGACGCTCGCGATGCGGTCGAGCCCCAGCACTGCGGGAACGAGCGGCAGCAGCACCCGGGCCCGCACCGTGACCAGCACCGTCGCGCCCGCTGCCGGGCACGTGGATGCCGCCGGCGCGCAGGTCACCGAGACTGCGAGCCCGCCCGGGTCGATGCCGTATTGATTCGCGACCGCGGTGAGGACGGCGTCGGCGCGCGCTCCTGCCGCGGCCGTGCCATCGGCAAGCGCGATCGTTCGCGCTGTGTGCCGCGCAGCGGCTTCGACGCCGAGGGAATGCGCCTGAATCGCCCCGAGCGCGACGATGAGATAGATCAGCGGCAGGAGCATGACCAGCCCGACTGTGACGAACTCGAGCGAAGCCGCGCCGCGCTCCTCACGCAGCAGCTCGCGCACGCGCGGCGCACGCACACGGGACGGCGCGGCGGCACGGCTCCTCGCGACCGCGCAACCCGCCGTTTCGGCGTGCTCACCGCGCATGGAACGACTCCTTCGGCGCCTCGGCCGAGACGCGCAGCGCGCGGGGCACGCCCCACAGCCCGGCGAGCGGGATCGTCGCCTCGACGTCGACGCGCACCGTCACGTGTCCGAGCTCGCTGCTCTCGACCGCCGTCACTGACTGCGCAAAATCGCCGCCGACCGTGCGCGAGATCAGCGCGCGCGTGCGCGCGGCGCCATCAGCCGGCGCACGATCGGCCAGCGCGCCGTGGTAGGCGCCCTCGACAGCCGCATCGTGAATGACGTTGCGCACATAGACGCCGAGGCCGAACTGCAGCACGCCGAGCGCCAACGCGGTGAGGAGCGTGCCCACCATCACGAACTCGGCTGGGCTCGATCCGGCCTCGCCACGAAGCATCCGCCCAACCCGTGACGCCCGCACTCGGACAGCGGGGATCAGATCCGCCGAGGCTTCAGCCGCGGAGGCTGCGGCCGCGGGGGCCGCTGGGGCCGCGGCCCCCGCATCGAGCGCGCCGGTATCGACCGGGCGCAGGCGAACCGGCATGCGCAACCTCAGAATCCCGAGACACGCGCGATGGCCTGATCGAACAGCGCGCCGAGCATCGGCGCGGCGAGCGCCCAGATCAGCGCGACAAGCCCGGCGGTCATGAGCGTGACCAGCACCCAGCCCGGCACATCACCCGCCTCGCTGCGCAGCACCTCACCCCACGCCGTGCGCGTCCGTCGCACGGTCGTCGCCACCGCACGACGCCCGCCCCGCGCATGCGCCGCGAGCGCGACCGGCGTCGGCGATGCGGTCCCCGGCGCTGGCTTCGCCGCCGTCCCCGCTGTCTTCATCCTCAACATGTCCATTCCGTTCTGGGCGATCGGCCCGATTGCGATGTCGTGCACCTGAAGATCCGGCTGCGCCGCCCTCACCCGATGCCCGCCTGCAGCAGCTGCCCGGCGGGAAAGAGCGCGAACAGCACGCTCAGCGGCAGGATGAGAAAGACCACGGGCAGCAGCATCCCGATCTCGTTTCTTCCAGCCCGCTCGATGAGCGCGCGCCGCTGCGACTCGCGCGCATCGGATGCCTGCGCCTGCAGCACCGCGGCAAGCGGGGCACCTCGCTCGAGCGCAGCCACGAGCTGATCGATCGTCCGGGCGACGGCAGGCAGCTGCAGCCGCGCCGACACCTCCACGAGCGCGTCGGTGAGGCTCGAGCCCGTGCCTGCGGCGACCACCGCGACGCGCAGCTCGGCCGGGAGGTCACCCGTGCCGGCACCGGCGACGCGGCGCAGGCTGTCGAGCAGCCCCTCGCCCGCAGCGAGGCACAGGCTGAGAAACTCAAGCACGGTGGGCAGCTCTTCATGGATGCGCGCCGCCCTGCGCCGCGCGGCGGCGCTGAGCGTGGCCGAGCACATGAGCATCGCGCACAGGCCCGCCAGAACCGGCACCGCGAACACCGGGGGCGTCAGCACCCCCGCGAGCGCCAGCACGATCACGCACAGAGCGCCGCCGAGCACACCGGCGAGCCCCCAGGCGAGCTGCCGTCCCCGAAAGCGCAGGGCGCCACCATCGCGACCGGCCTGCACGAGGCGACGCTCGATCGCGGCGCCGCCGCCCAGCAGCCCTGCCAGGCGGTCGCGCGCCTGCAGCCACGACGCTCGCACGATGGCACTGCCAGCCCCCGGGAAGGCGCCCGACATGGCGACGGCGGGCACGACGTCACGTACGTACGGCGCCACGCGCTCCGCGAGCGATCGCGCGCCCCAGCGCGCGGTCAGCGACATCAGCGACCAGCAGCCCAGGCCGAGTCCTGCGCCCAGCAGCACCGCCAGCGCGAGATCGGTCATCATGCGAACCACCGCCTGGCCTCGGGCAGGCGGGCGATGCGCACCATTAGCCGATACGCGACGAACGAGACGAACGCGCCGCCGAGCACCAAGGCCACCCCCTCCGGGCTCGAGTACGCGCGAGCACCCTCCGGACGCATCACGAGCAATGCGAGCACGATCCACGGTGCGATCACGCCGAGCACCGCGGCGTTGCGCACCCAGGACTGCCGCGCCTCCACCTCGCCGCGCAGCGCCGCTTCGGTGCGGACCGATGCGGCAAGGGCGCGCAGGACGCTCGTCAGTTCGGTCCCGCCCACCTCGCGGGCCATCCGAAGCGTCTCGATGATGCGATCGGCGACCGGATCGGCCAGCTCGCCCTTCAGACGCGCCGCGCTCGACGCGAAGCTGCCGGTTGCCGCGAAGTCTCGTTCGAACGCCGCAAATGCCGGACGCAGCATGGCCGGGGCGCTCGTGGCGAGGCTCGCGACGGCATCGGGCAGCGACATGCCCGCCCGCACCGCCCCGATGAGGTGGTCGAGCACGTCGGGCCAGAGATTGCGGCGCGAGGCGATTCGGGCGGTGCGCCGACGGCGCAGCCAGAGCACGGGCGCGCACGCGGCAAGCAGCCCGGCGAGCGCGACGAGCGCCGGCACCCCGACGAGGAGCCACCCCGCCGCCGCGGCGCCGAGCGCGAGCAGAGCAGCGACCGCGGCCAGCGCGCGGGTTCGCACGTGCGGGAGACCGGCATCGTCGAGCAGCCGCCTGACACCGCCCGCGCCGAGCCTGGTGCGCGCAGCGACCACGGCATCGGCGAGGGCGTCCGCCCGTCCCGAGCCGCGACGCCAGAGCCACGGTGCGAATGTCAGGAGCAGCCCGGCCGCGAAGCAGGCTCCGAGCAGCACGGTCACGCGGCGGCCTCGACGTCGCCGCGATACAGCGTCTCGGCGACGATCTCGCCGTCGACGACTCGGCCGGTCGGAGCGACGATCTCCACGACGCGGCGTCGCCCATCTGCGCTCATCGCGCAGTGCACGACGAGGTGCACCGACCTGGCGACGGCCGGCTGCACGAAGCTCGCGTCGATGTTGCGCCCGGCCAGCAGCGGCAGCGCGCACAGCCGCACGAGCGCGTCGCGCGCCGAGTTCGCGTGCACGGTCGCCGCTCCGGGCACACCCGTGTTGAGCGCGAGCAGCAGATCGAGCGCCTCCGCGTCGCGCACCTCGCCGACCACGAGCCGGTCGGGGCGCATCCGCAGCGCCTCACGAATCAGGCGCCGCAGCGACACCTCGCCCGTGCCCTCCAGGCTCGGCTGGCGCCCCTGCATCGAGACGATGTCTGGCGCGTCCACCGCCAGCTCGAAGGTCTCCTCCACCGTCACGATCCGCGCCTGCGGCGGACACGCCGCCAGCAGCGCCCCAAGCAGCGTCGTCTTGCCGGCGTGGGTGGCGCCCGACACTACGATGCTTCGCCCCGCCCAAACCGCGCTGCGGAGCAGATCGGCGGCCGCGGCATCCATCGTCCCCCGCGCGACGAGGCCGTCGAGGTCGTGGATCGCGGGCAGAAACCTCCGGATGTTCACCGACCAGTGCCGCCGCGTGATGTCGGGGATCACGACGTGCAGGCGCGAGCCGTCGGGCAGCGACGCGTCGACGAACGGCTGGCTGAGGTCGACCCGGCGCCCCGAGCTCTGCAGCATGCGCTCGACCACGTCGCGCACCGCCGCATCGGTGAGGGTGAGCGGCGCGCGGTACGAGACGCCGCCGCGCGCGAAGAACACTTGATCCGGGGCATTGATCCAGACCTCCTCCACGGTCGGGTCGGCGAGGTACGGCTGCAGCGGGCCGTAGCCCACGATCGTTGCGAGCACGTCGCGCACGGTCGCGGCCTCATCATCGAGGGTCGGGATGCCCCGCGCGGGCGCATCGTCGTTGTGCCGACGCACCTCGGCGTGCGCGATCGCGGCGGCGCGCTCCGGGGTGGCCGACGGATCGAAGCCCTCGGCGCGGATGCGGTCGCGCACCCGCTCGGCGAGGGAGGCGACCGAAGCGACAGGAACGACAGAAGCGACAGAGGCGACGGAGACGACGGCGGTGGCGGGAGTCACCGGAGCATCCTCACAAATCCCGCGGCCGGGCGGCCGGAGTTATCCACAGCACCGTGCGCCGGCCCCGTGCGCCGCGGCCGACCGAACGGTCACCCCGCGCCTTGCTATTGTCGTCACAGCGAACTCACAGGCTGCGGCCCGCGTCGCGGAGCCCGCCTGCGTCACGCTCCCCCACATCCACGCAAGAAAGAGCACATGTCTCAGAGCACTTCCTCAGCGCGCACGCGCGCCGGCGCGCCGAAGCCCGCCTCCGCCTTCGACCGCTACTTCGAGATCACCAAGCGCGGCTCGACCATCGGCCGAGAGGTGCGCGGCGGGCTCGTCACCTTCGTGACCATGGCCTACATCGTCATCCTCAACCCGCTGATCATCGGCGGCGAGGGCGCGAGCGACGTGCTCGGCGAATACCTCGACCCCGCGCAGGTCAGCGCCGCGACCGGCCTGACCGCCGGCCTGATGACGATCCTGTTCGGCGTGTTCGCGCGCCTGCCGTTCGCGATCGCCGCGGGGCTCGGCATCAACTCGTTCCTCGCGGTCTCGGTCGTCGGCCAGGTCACGTGGCCCGAGGCGATGGGCCTGGTCATCATCAACGGCATCGTGATCGTGATCCTGGGCGCCACGGGCGCCCGCACGGCGATCTTCAACGCGGTGCCCACCTCGCTCAAGGCCGCGATCACGGTCGGCATCGGTCTGTTCATCGCCTTCATCGGGTTCGTCGATGCCGGATTCGTCAACCGCACGCCGGGCGGCCCGCCGGTGCAGCTCGGCATCGACGGCTCGATCGCCTCCATCCCGACGCTGATCTTCGTGATCGGCCTCGTGCTCATCGGCGTCCTGGTCGCGCGCAAGGTGCCCGGCGGCATCCTGATCGGCATCGTCGCCACGACGATCATCGCGATCATCGTGCAGGCGATCATGCAGCTCGGCCCCAGCTACCAAGACCCGGGCGGCTGGCACATGACGATCCCCGTGCTGCCCACCGAGATCATCACGGTGCCCGACTTCGGCCTGGTCGGCCAGTTCGACCTGTTCGGCTCGTTCGCGCGCGTCGGCGGCCTCGCCGCGACCATGCTCGTGTTCACCCTCGTGTTCACGAACTTCTTCGACGCGATGGGCACGATGACCGGCCTGTCGAAGAACGCCGGCCTGGGCACCCCCGACGGGCAGTTCCCGCGCATCCGCGCCGCGTTCATCGTCGAGGGCGCCGGCGCCATCGTCGGCGGCGCGACCTCCACGTCGTCGGCGACCGTGTTCGTCGACAGCGCCGCCGGCATCGGCGAGGGCGCCCGCACGGGCCTCGCGTCGATCGTCACCGGGCTGCTGTTCTTCCTCTCGATGTTCCTCACCCCCCTCACCCTGATCGTGCCGATCGAGGCGGGTGCCGCCGCCCTCGTCGTCGTGGGCGCCATGATGATGCTGCAGGTGAAGGAGATCGAGTTCTCGAGCTTCGCCGTCGCGCTGCCGGCGTTCCTCACGATCGTCACGATGCCGCTGACCTACTCGATCGCGAACGGCATCGGCGTGGGCTTCATCTCGTGGGCCCTGATCAACGCCCTTTCGGGCCGGGCCAAGCAGGTGCACTGGCTGCTGTGGATCGTCTCGCTCGGCTTCGTGCTGTACTTCGCGCGCGGACCGATCGAGGCGCTGCTCGGCCACTGACGCGGTCCCCATGCCGCGACACCGGCGTCGCGCACGGTGGATGCTCCGGGCCCGTCTTCTTCGGAAGGCGGGCCCGTGTCGTGTGCTCCGCCCGCGACGCGGTGCTCCTCGCGCCCGCGGCCGGAAAGGGGCAGGATGAGCGCATGGCGAAGAACAAGAAGCAGCTCTCCGAACTCAGCGTGCCGGGTCGCATCGGCATTGTCGTCGCCGGCACCCTGCAGGTGGTGTTCGCGTTCCTCGCGTTCTGGGACCTGGGGCACCGCACCGCCGACGAGATCCGCGGCCCACGGCTCGCGTGGGTGCCAGCGATCCTCGTGAACTGGATCGGGCCCGCCGCATACTTCCTCTTCGCCAGGAAGCGCTGAGCGCGGGCAGCCGCACCGCCGGCGAGGCCCGGCGCTCCGGCGGTTAGACTGAGTGCTTCCGCGGGAGTGGTGAAATTGGCAGACACGCAGGATTTAGGTTCCTGTGCTTTCGAGCGTGTGGGTTCAAGTCCCACCTTCCGCACCGTGTCGTGCCCCCTCCGCCGCCGAGTGCGCGCCGAGCGCCGCCGCGTCGAGGATGCGGATCCGGTCCCGGGCCGGCTGCGCGATGACGCCGTCGTCGGTGAGCCTGCGCAGCTGTCGGCTCAGCGACTCGGGCGTGGTCGAGACGAGCGAGGCGATGTCCTTCTTCGCGAGCGGCAGGATCACGTCGACGGCGCCCGCCGCGCGCGCATCAGGCGCCGGCACGGCCGGAAGCGAGAGCAGGTAGTCCGCAACCCGCGAGCGCACGTCCCCGGTCATCACCGATGCCAGCCGCGCCTCGGTCTCCTCCAGGCGCCGGCTCACACCCTGCAGCATGCGCAGCCCGATGCTTGGATGCTTCTCGAGCAGGCGGCCGAGCTCGGCATGCCGGAACACGCACAGCCGCGTCGGCACCAGCGCCTCCGCCGCGTGATCGGGCCGCGAGCCCGTCAGAAACGTCGATTCCCCGATGAAGTCACCGGGTCCGAGCACGCGGATCACCTGCTCGTGCCCTGAAAGCGTCGTGCGCGAGATCTTCACCTGGCCCGTGTGCACGACCATGAGCTGCGCCACGCCTGCGCCAGCCGAGTACAGCTGCTCGCCGGCATCCACCTCGGCGGGGCGCAGAAACCCGGCGACCTCGCGCTGCTGCTCGGGCGTGAGGCCGCGAAACAGCGGCACCCGGGCCACGCAGAGATCGCCGTCGCGATCGCTGGGCAGCATCGTGAGCGCGGGCCAGCCGTTGGGTCGCTCGATCATGCGCTCGCTCACCCTTGCGTCGCGGTCTCGAGCGGACGCCCCGGCACGCGCTCGTCCTTCGCCGCACGCGTGGCGCCCGGCGCGTTGCGCAGCAGCCGCATCGCGTTCAGGATCACGATGAGCACCGAGCCCTCGTGCACGAGCATGCCGACCGCCATGGTGACGCCGCCCGCGAAGACCCCGACGAGCAGCACCGCGACGGTCAGGAGCGCGATCGCGATGTTCTGTCGCATCACGCGAACGGTGCGCTTGGCGAGTCCGATCGCCTCGGGCAGCTTGAGCAGGTTGTCGCCCATCAGCGCGAGGTCGGCGGTCTCGACGGCCACGGCCGATCCGGCGGCGCCCATGGCCACGCCGATGTCGGCGATCGCCAGCGCCGGGGCGTCGTTGACCCCGTCGCCCACCATCGCGACCGTGTGGCCGTCGCGTTGCAGGCGGGCGACCGCCTCGAGCTTGTCTTCGGGCAGCAGGGAGGCGTGGATCTCGTCGATCCCCACCGCTGCGCCGATCGCCTCGGCGACGAGTCTCGTGTCGCCCGTGAGCATCACGACCTTGCGCACCCCGCTCGCGTGCAGGCGCCGGATCATCTCGGCCGCATCCGCACGCACGGTGTCGGCGACGCCGATCACCCCGAGCACCTCGGCATCGACCGCGACGATCATCGGCGTCTTGCCGGCGGCGGCGAGCGCATCCGCCGCGCTGCCGGCCCCGGCGTCGTCCACGATGCCGTGCTCCTCCAGCAGCGGGGCGTTGCCCACCAGCACGAGCCGGCCCTCGACCTCGGCCACGATCCCCTTCCCCACGACGGGGGTGACCACGCCCGGCACGCCCTGCGGCGCGAGCCCCTCTTGCGCCGCGACGTCGAGGATCGGCCTCGCGAGCGGATGCTCCGACCCGGCCTCGGCCGCGGCGGCCCAGCGCAGCACGTCGCGGCGGTCGAAGCGCTGATCGAGCACGACGATGTCGGTGAGGGTGGGACGCCCCTCGGTGAGCGTACCCGTCTTGTCGACGGCGACCGCCGAGATCTTCGCGGAGGTCTCGAGGAACTCCCCGCCCTTGATCAGGATGCCGTTGCGCGCGGCCCGGCCGATGCCGGCCACGATGGCGACGGGGATCGAGATCACGAGGGCGCCCGGGCAGCCGATCACCAGCAGCGTCAGTCCGAGCACGACGTCGCCGGTGATCAGGCCGGCGGTCAGCGCGAGCACCATGACGGCCGGGGTGTACCACTTCGAGAAGCGGTCGATGAAGGCCTGGGTCTTCGCCTTCGCGTCCTGCGCCTCCTCGACGCGGTGGATGATGCGGGCGAGCGTCGTGTCGGCGCCGATGCCGGTGGCCTCCACCTGGAGGAATCCGGCGCGCGAGATCGTGCCGGCGAAGACATGATCGGATTCGGTCTTCTCGACGGGAATCGATTCGCCGGTGATCGACGCCTCGTCGATCGCGCCCGAGCCCGCCACGACCCGCCCGTCGACGGGCACCTTGGCGCCGTTCTTCACGAGCACGATCTCGCCGATCCGCACCTGGTGCGCCGCGACCTCGAGCTGCTCGCCATCGCGCAGCACCACGGCGACGTCCGGCGCCACCGCGACGAGCTCGACCAGGGCCGCGCGGGTCCTGTTCATGGTGCCGGCCTCGAGCGTGTGCCCGATCGCGAACAGGAAGGTCACCGCGGCTGCCTCCCAGAAGTTGCCGATCAGCACCGCGCCGATGGCGGCGATCGACACGAGCAGATCGATGCTCACGAAGCGCACGAGCGCCGCCCGGACGGCCTTCACCACGATGCCGTAGCCGGCGATGATCGCCGCCGCGAGCATCAGCGCGTTCGCCAGGGTGAAGTCGTCGGCCGAGCCGTGGGCGTGCGCGCCCGCGTCGATCCACCAGCGCGGGCTCACCACGATGTTCCCCGCACCGCCGAACAGGTGCTCGACCGCGAACGCGGCGGCGATGCACAGGCCCGAGACGATCGGAATGAACCAGGGGCTGGAGCGCCACGAGCGCAAGGCGTTCACGGGTGAGGACCTTTCGAGGAGGAGGCGATGGTCGAGGGGCGGGACGCCGCGTGTCAGAAGGCCGACGCCTTGGAGGCGTAGCCCGCCTTCGCCACGGCGGCGATCAGCTCATCGACCGACGTCCGCGTCGCATCGTGATCGACCTCGACGCGCCCGGATGCGAAGTGCACCGTCACGTTCTCGACGCCCTCGAGGCGGCCGAGCTGCTTCTCGATCTTGCCGACGCACGACGGGCAGGAGAATCCCTCGGCGCGAAGCAGGGTGTGGGTGGTGGCGGCTGCGTTCGTCATGGCGATTCCTCTCTCTTCGCCCACGTCGTCGGGGCGTTCGCTCTGGACTCTACCCAGCCGCCCGTCTCCGCTCCTTGACGCAAATCAATTCTGCCCGCGCGCCGCGCGCCCGGCGCGTATCGCAGGCGATCAGCCGGGTGACACCTTGCACCAGTACACTCTCACTCGTGCGCCGATCCGGCGGGCCGTCGATCGGCCCCTCGGCGACCTCCATCCAACAACCGACGGGAACCCCGCGCTCGTGCATGAACTCGCATTGATTCCTTGGCTCGACCCGGCGGCCATCATCGCCACGGCCGGCCCATGGGCGCTCCTGGTCGTCTGCTTCATCGTGTTCGCCGAGACAGGCCTGCTCGTCGGCTTCCTGCTTCCCGGCGACACGCTGCTCGTGATCGCCGGGCTGCTCTCGCACTCGACCGCCGCCGCGCCCAACGGGGTCTTCGGCGTCAGCGTCTGGTGGGTCGCGGCCCTGATCGGCATCGCCGCGTTCATCGGCGGCGAGGTGGGCTACTACATCGGACACAAGGCCGGACCCGCCATCTTCGAACGCAAGGAGTCGGGCCTGTTCAGCGTCAAGAACGTGGAGCGCACCAACGCGTTCTTCGAGCGCTTCGGCGGCGTCACGATCATCCTGGCCCGCTTCGTCCCGGTCGTGCGCACCTTCGCGCCCGTCGCGGCGGGCGTCGGCCACATGCCGTGGAAGCGCTACAGCCTCTACAACCTCATCGGCGCGGTGCTCTGGGGCTTCGGCCTCACCATGTTCGGCTACGCGATCGGCTTCATCCCCTGGATCGCCGAGCTCGTGACGAAGTACATCGACCTGATCCTGCTCGCGGCGGTCGGCGGCAGCGCCCTCGTCACGCTCTGGCACTACCTGCGCGAGCGGGCGAAGGCCAGGAAGGCAGCGGCCGCCGGCGAGGATGTCGTGACCGACTCCGCCGAGGCCCGCGCGCTCGTGCTCGATGCCGACGTGTTCGATCGCGCGCCCAGCCGGGGCGAGGACGGGCACGACCACACGCCCGAGGGCGCCCCCGGCAGCTAGCCCCGTGCGGCGCGCGCCGCACGGGAGCGCTCCACGCTGGCCCGGAGCGCCTCCATCAGGTCGATGACCTCGCCGCCCTTCGGCGCCTCGGCCGCCTCGCCGAACGTCGCCGCGGTGTCGACGGCATCGCCGCGCTCGAGCTTCGCCTCGATGAGCGTGCGCAGCTCGCGCTGATACTCGTCGACGTATTCGTCGGGCCGGAAGTCCGATGAGAAGCTCTCCACGAGGCTCGCCGAGAGCTCCAGCTCCTTGCTCGAGATCTTCACCGGCGCATCCAGTGCGGGGAACGCGGCCTCGCGCACCTCGTCCGCCCACAGCAGCGTCTGCAGCATCAGCACGTCGCCCCGCACGCGCAGCGCCGCCAGACGCGTCTTCTGCCGCAGCGAGAAGCGCACGATCGCGGTGCGATCGGTCTGCTCGAGCGTCTCGCGCAGCAGCACGTAGGCCTTCGGCGAGCCCGAATCGGGCTCGAGCATGTACGCGCGGTCGAACGTGATGGGGTCGACCTGCTCGCTGGGCACGAACTCGACCACCTCGATCTCGCGAGAGCGCTCGGCGGGAAGCGCCGCGAGATCGTCCGACGTGAGCACGACGGTGCGCTCCCCGTCGTCGAACGCCTTGTCGATGTGCCGGAACTCGACCACGTCGCCGCAGATCTCGCAGGTGCGCTGGTAGCGGATCCGCCCGCCGTCGGCGTCGTGCACCTGATGCAGCGACACGTCGTGGTCTTCTGTGGCCGCGTACAGCTTCACCGGCACGTTCACGAGGCCGAACGTCAACGAGCCCTTCCAGATCGCTCTCATGCCCCAAGTACACACCGCCGCGGGCGCGGCGGCTAGGGCGGGCGTGCGCGCTGGCGCGGCGGCACCGGGCCGAACACCCCTGGTCCGAGAAAACCCCTGGTGCGAATGGATGCCACGGCCCAAGATGGGCCCATGGCCAGGGTCGCCGGACACAGCGACGGCGATCAGCTCGTCACGATCGCCGGGCGTCGGCTGCGCGTGAGCAGCCTCGACAAGGTGATGTATCCCGAGACGGGGACGACCAAGGGCGAGGTCATCGACTACTACACCCGCATCGCGCCGCTGCTGATCCCGCACGTGACCGGGCGCCCAGCCACCCGCAAGCGCTGGGTGCACGGGGTGGGCACACCCGCGCATCCGCTCGCCGCATTCTTCGCGAAGGATCTGGGGCCCGGGGCGCCGAGCTGGGTGCCCCGCCAGGCGATCATGCACAGCGACGGCGCCAAGGAGTACCCGCTGATCGACGACGTGGCCACGCTCGTGTGGCTCGCGCAGGGGGCGGCGCTCGAGCTGCACGTGCCCCAGTGGCGATTCGCGGCGGGCGGCGAGGCGGGCAGCCCCGATCGCCTCGTGCTCGACCTCGATCCGGGCCCCGGCGTCGGGCTGCGCGAGTGCGCGGAGGTGGCGCGGCTGGTCCGCGCCATCCTCGGCGACATCGGGCTCGAGGCGATACCGGTGACCAGCGGCAGCAAGGGGCTGCACCTGTACGCCGCGCTGCCGGGCGCGCAGTCCTCCGCGCAGGTCTCCGAGCTCGCCCACGAGCTCGCCCGCGCGCTGGAGGCCGACCACCCCACGCTCATCGTCAGCAGCATGCAGCGCGCGCTGCGAACGGGTCGGGTGCTCATCGACTGGAGCCAGAACAGCGCCGCCAAGACGACGATCGCACCGTACTCGCTGCGCGGCACCGCCCTGCCGCAGGTGGCCGCGCCCCGCACCTGGGACGAGCTCGACGACCCGGCGCTGCGGCAGCTCTCGCTCGACGAGGTGCTGGCCCGGGTCGCCGCCTTCGGCGACCCGATGGCCGCGCTCGGCTTCCATGCCGGGGCGCGCGGGTCGACGCACGGACCGCTCGCCAGCTACATCGCCAAGCGCACGGCGGGCGCGACCCCGGAGCCCGTCCCGTCGAACGCGCTGGGCGCCGTGGCGCCCGCGGACGACGAGCCGCGCTTCGTCGTGCAGGAGCATCACGCGAGCAGGCTCCACTGGGATCTTCGCCTCGAGCACGACGGCGTGCTGGTGAGCTGGGCGGTGCCCCGGGGCATCCCGCCCACGAGCGATCGCAACAGCCTCGCGGTGATGACGGAGCCTCACCCGATGGAGTACGGCTCGTTCGAGGGGGTGATCCCGCCCGGCGAGTACGGCGCGGGCACCGTCACGATCTGGGACGACGGGCGGTACCTGCTCGAGAAGTGGCGCGACGACGAGGTCATCTTCACCGCGGAGGGCCGACCCGGCGGCCCGCTCGGCCGCGCGCGCCTGGCGCTGATCCGCACCGAGGGCGAGGGCGAGAAGTCGCTCTGGCTGCTGCACCGCATGAAGCAGGATGCCGCGGCCCCGCGGGCGCCGAGGCACACGCCCGCTCCGCCACGCGCGCGACCGCCCTCCCCCATGCTCGCCACCCCCGCGACGCTGCGGGAGGCGCATTCGCTGGCGCGCGCGGGCGATGTGCCATGGGTCGAGTTCAAGTGGGACGGCATCCGCGCCATCGGTGACTGGCACGGCGGGCGACTGCGACTGCGCAGCCGCTCCGGCGGAGACATCACCCAGCGCTACCCGGAGCTCGCCACGGAGGACCTTGGGCTTGCGGCCGCGTCCGCCGTCGTCGACGGCGAGATCGTCGCGCTCGATGCACGCGGGCGGCCGAGCTTCAGCCGCCTGCAGCAGCGCATGAACCTCACGGGGCACCGCGAGATCGCGCGCCTGGCCGGCTCGGTGCCGGTCTGGCTGTGCCTCTTCGACGTGCTCGAGGTCGACGGCGAAGACCTCACTGCGCTCCCGCTCGCGGCGCGGCGCCGGCGCCTCGAGGGGATCGCCGGCGGGCCCGGCCTCTCGCCGCGCATCCTCGTGCCGCCCGTGTTCGACGACATCGATGCGACGCTCGCCGCCAGTCGCGAGCACGGCCTCGAGGGCGTGATGGTGAAGGATCCGCGCTCGCGCTATCGCCCCGGCGAGCGCAGCGCCGACTGGCTGAAGCTCAAGCTCACCCACACGCAGGCCGCCGTGATCGGCGGCATCAGCCCGGGCCGCGGCGAGCGCGCCGGCCGCATCGGCTCGCTTCTGCTCGGCGTGCCGGGGCCAGCCGGCCTCGAGTACATCGGGCGCGTGGGCACGGGCTTCACCGACGCCGCCCTGAAGGCGCTGGGTGCGGCGCTCGCGCCGCTGGGCCGGGCGTCGAGCCCGTTCGTGGGGGTGCCGGCGGCCGAGGCATCCATCGCCCAATGGGTGCAGCCGACCCTCGTCGGCGAGGTCGAGTTCGCCGAGTGGACCGACGGCGGCATCCTGCGCCAGGCGCGCTGGCGGGGGCTCCGCCCCGACACGGCGCCCGAGGACGTGGTGCGCGAGCCATGACCGCAGACCGCCGCCGGGCGCCACCGCCGGGTGCTATGCGTGCCGGGCCTGATCCGGCTCGGTGAAGCCCGCGGGCTCGAGCTGGAACGTGGAGTGCTCGACGTCGAAGTGCCCGGCAAGGCACGCCTGCAGGTCCTCGAGCAGGGCCGCCGCTCGCCCCGGGGCGAGCATGCCGGGCTCGACCACCACGTGCGCGGTGAAGACCGGGGCCCCGCGCGTGAGCTGCCAGACGTGGATGTCGTGGGCGTCGACGACGCCGTCGGTGCGCAGGATGTGCTCGCGAATCTCGCGCACGTGCACGTCGCGCGGGGCCGACTGCGCGAGCACCGAGAACACCTCGCGCAGCAGGCCGAAGGCGCGCGGGATGATGAACACCGCGATGGCGAGCGAGGCGATCGCGTCGGCGGGCATCCACCCCGTCGTGATGATCACGACGGCCGCGACGATGACCGCCGCTGAGCCGATCATGTCGCCCATGACCTCGAGGTAGGCGCCGCGAACGTTCATGCTGTGCTTCTGCGCGGCTGAGAGCAGCCACAGCGCCACGGCGTTGGCGAGCAGGCCGACGACCGCCACGACGAGCATCAGCCCGCCCTGCACCTCGGCCTCGGCCGGCTCGACCAGCCGCCGCACCCCCTCGATGCCGACGACGACGGCGAGCACGATCAGGATCACCGCGTTGATCAGCGCGCCGAACACCTCGGCGCGCTGATAGCCGTAGGTGCGGCGCTCGTTCGCCGGGCGCAGCGCCACCGAGCTGGCGATCAGCGCAACGATGAGCGCCGCCACATCGGTGAACATGTGCCCGGCATCGGCGAGCAGCGCGAGCGATCCCGTGAGGATCGCGCCCACGATCTGCACCACCAGGACGATCGAGGTGATGCCGATCGAGATCGCGAGCAGTCGCCGATTGCCGCCGCCACGGATGCCGGCGCCGTGATCGTGCCCGTGACTGTGACCGTGAGACATTGCCGCCCTCTCCGTTTCGCGCGCGGCGCCGTGCGCTACAGGCCGCCCAGCAGCGGCATGAGCACGTTGAAGGCCCGCGCGCGGTGGCTCTCGGCGTTCTTGCGGGCCGGATCCCACTCGCCGACCGAGCGCTCCTGCCCGGGCTCCTGCCCGTCCGGCACGAAGATCGGGTCGTAGCCGAACCCGCCCTCGCCGGAGGCCGCGTGCGCGAGGCGCCCGGGCCACCGCCCCTCGACGACATGCTCGATCGCCGATGCGCCGTCGGCGCCGGGAACGACCAGCGCGATCGTCGACACGAAGGTCGCGCCGCGATGCGGGTCGGCCACGTCGCGCAGCTGATCGAGCAGCAGCTCGAGGTTCGCCTGCGCGTCCTTGCGCTGCCCGGCCCAGTACGCCGAGAAGACTCCGGGCGACCCGCCGAGCACGTCGACGCAGATGCCCGAATCGTCTGCGAGCGCGGGCAGGCCGGTGTGCGCCGCGGCGGCGCGGGCCTTGATCAGCGCGTTCTCGGCGAAGGTGACGCCGTCTTCGACGGGCTCGGGCCCGTCGTATCCGATCACCCGAAGCTCGGGGTGCTCGGCCGCGATGATCTGGTGAAACTCGGCCACCTTGTGCGGGTTGTGCGTGGCGAGCACGATCTCGTGGGCGGCCGCCGCATCCATGGCATCGCTCATGCGTCTGCGCCGCCCGCCCCGGCCGCGAGCGCAGCGAGCTGCAGGTCGCGCAGCGCGGTGGTGCCGGCGAGGCCGAGATCGAGCAGCCCGTCGAGCTCGCGGCGATCGAAGGGCGCGCCCTCGGCGGTGCCCTGGACCTCGACGAACAGGCCGCGGCCGGTCGCGACGATGTTCATGTCGGTCTCGGCGCGCACGTCTTCGACGTAAGCGAGGTCGAGCAGCGGCTCGCCGTCGACGATGCCCACCGACACCGCCGAGACCGAGTCGAACAGCGGCACGGCCTTCTTGGCGATGAAGCCCTTGGCGCGGCCCCACTCGATCGCATCGGCGAGCGCGACGTACGCGCCGGTGATCGCCGCGGTGCGGGTGCCGCCATCGGCCTGCAGCACGTCGCAGTCGATGACGATGGTGTTCTCGCCCAGGGCCTTCATGTCGACGACTGCGCGCAGCGAACGACCGATCAGGCGTGAGATCTCGTGGGTGCGCCCGCCGATCTTGCCCTTGACGCTCTCGCGATCGTTGCGCGAGTTGGTGGCACGCGGGAGCATCGCGTACTCGGCCGTGACCCAGCCCTTGCCCTTGCCGGTGAGCCAGCGCGGCACGCCGTTCGTGAACGACGCGGTGCACAGCACCCGCGTGCCGCCGAAGCTCACGAGCGCCGAGCCTTCGGCGTGCGCGTTCCAGCCGCGCTCGAAGGTGACCTCGCGCAGCTGGGAGGCGGTCCGGCCGTCGGCGCGGGTGAGTTCAGTCATGTGTGGGCTCCGTCTTGATCGAGATGCGGGTCGGTTCGGTCTTCAGGGCATCGACAGGATGTCGATGGTCCCGGTCTGCACGAGCTGCACGTCGCGCACCTCGCGGGCCATGAGCCGGTTCGCGAGCGCGATGAACTCGCCGGCCGAGGTGCCGGTCGCCTCGTAGCTCGTCGAGCCGGGTGCCGTCGAGCTGGTGAGCAGCTCGCGGCTGATCAGCTGGCGATACACGTCCTTCGCCGTCTCGCTGTCGCTCGAGACGAGCGACACATCGGGCCCCATCACGTAGCTGATCGCGCCCTTGAGGAACGGGTAGTGCGTGCAGCCGAGCACCAGGGTGTCGACGCGGGCATCGCGCAGCGGCGCGAGGTACTCCTCGGCCACCTTGAGCAGCTCGCTCGAGCCCGTGATCCCGGCCTCGACGAACTCGACGAAGCGGGGGCAG